>VTLG01004241.1_pt1 | contig 29640 bp, 23 predicted proteins | sample 4694571 | NCBI WGS metagenome assembly VTLG01 (sample SAMN12604809, study PRJNA352737) | marine metagenome | biome: ENVO:00000447; feature: ENVO:00000209|ENVO:00000569|ENVO:01000036; material: ENVO:00002151; isolation source: viral sequences binned using virsorter ...
ATCATCATCTTCAAAAAGAAAGAATGAAGGACTACTATCTACCGGCTCATCTGAGTGTGATGTATCTGGAAGAGAATAATTTACAGTATATTCATTAATATCATCTCCACGCCAACCAGTAACAAACAGTTGAGAATGATTATTACTAAAACAGAAGCCTCTTGCTCTGTTTTCTTCATTTGTTACATCAAAAACTCTATTTGTAAAAGATGCTGTTGAAATATCAAATGCAGTTGTTAATGAGTATTCTTGAATACGAGCATTGGTATCACCCTGTAAAACATACATGAAAGTTCCATCTGCATTGAATTGTACTGCTGATGGATTACTGCGTCCTGTTCCTTCTGTTGAAAAATTTTGAGAATATGATGCTGTCGAAACATCAAAACCTGTTGTTAATGTATATTCATTAACATCATCTCCATTCCAACCAACAACATACATTTTAGTTCCATCATTATTAAATGCCAAGCCATAAGGTGCACCTTCTTGAGTACTAACATCAAAACTATCTGTAAAGGAGGCTGTTGAGAGAACAAAACCTGTACTTAAAGCATATTCATTAACATCATCACCAGTTTGACCTAACACAAACAATTTAGTTCCGTCTAGATTAAATTCTATACTATTCGCCGCTGTCTCTTCACCACTTATATCCAATTTCTGAACAAAAGTTAATGTTGAAACATCAAATGCTTTTGATAATGAATATTCATAAACTCCATCATTACCCCTACCTAACGCAAACATTTTAGTTCCATCATTATTAAACTTCACATCTCTCATATCACCATCTTGAGAACCTAAACCAACCGAGTTTTTAACGAATGTAAAGAGGCCGTGATCAGTATAAATCGTATCGTAAAACTCATCTGAAGTAGTATCATATGCACCAGCTTCTTCAAGATGAAGAGCATCATTATCTTCTTTTACAAGAAATCCCACATCTGCAAGAGAGGGAAGAGTATAAAATTCTAGTTGAATTTGATATTGTTCTTCTTGTACTAGAAATGAATCAAATTCTTCAAGCTTAAAATTTGAAGCTTCATCTTCATTACGAAGCTGTACTGTATCTGCACTATCGTCTTCATAAACAAAATGTGAAATTTTATCTGGTCTGACCGCAGAATCACCCCCTATGGCTTGTTCCAATTCTACATATATTGTTTCGTGTAAACCTGAAAATGCATCAGGAGTTGTAGGTTCTAATCCTAATGAATTACTATCACCAGCAGTTTGTCTTTCAAGTAATAGAAAAGTATCATCTTCTTGTATGAGGCGACCCTCTGTTATAATAGCTGTAAAAACACCTTCTTGTTGTATTTTAAATCCCTGTGAAAATTTACCGGCTTCATCTTCTTGAACAAAATAACTACTATCTTCCATGATAACAAAATCACCATTGTATTCTTGTATTTCTAAAACATCACTACTTATCAAATTAATCTCTATACCACCAGCATCATCTTCAGTAATAATCCTTCCAAGTTGTGCTTCAGTAATTTCATATATTATTGGAGCAGAACCTTGAGATCCTTCATTTTCTAAAGCACATAATCCATCCTCTAAAAGAAGTATATCTGTTCCAGTATCATTAGAATCTTCCTCTAAAGTTATATGAATTATGTCAGCTTCAGTAAGTAAAAAATCTGCGGTTTCTTCAATGAGTCTATCTCCAACTCCACCCCCAATATCTTGTTCAAGAAGGAGTTCACCAGTATTTTCAAATGCAAGAAAAAAACCAGATACTTCTAAGGAAAATAAATCATTACCATGTTCTAACTGTAAATCAAAATCAGTACTACCTCCTGTCGTATCCATTTTTGCATCAAATTGTCCACCTAATATTCCTGAAGAAGCTGTCTGAATCTGGTAAGTTTGAGCAGTAAGAACTTGATTGTTAGTTGAAGCTGTGTTTGAGGTATAGAATTCAATTTCATGATGTTTATAAAGTGGAACATTAACTGAATTTGCAACTAACGCAGTATTTGCTTGAGTAGAACTTATGTTCCTTGTTCCATTATCAAATAAAGTTACAGACAAATTAGCTGTCATTAAAATTTCACCAAACATTGCCATTCCAGCTGGGTGTACTAATTCTAATATCTTATTTCTGTAAGTTTTAACATCTTGATTTGTTTTAATTACATATGAAAAGTCTTGATAATACAAATTATCTTGCATTTTGTTTGTACCACTCAACAATCCATAGTTACCATCAAAGTATCCAGAATATTCTGCATAAACACCAACATTACCTGACAATGTTGCAGTACCATCTCCTTCAGCTGAAGCATTAATTGTTGGAGCTTCATTATATCCAGCACCAAAATTATAAACTAAAACACTTTCAATTGCACCAACAGAAAGTGATGCGACTGCAATGACTCCATTATTGCCGGGAAATCCAGTATTTGCAAATGTAGCATTTGATTCATCTATACCAGATTCAACTATAATAAATCCATTACTCGTAGAACTACTGTAATCATCATTTGCAGTTCCTACTCCATTTTCAAAAGATAATTGTGTAGTGGTGGAATCTTCAGAAAGTATTCTTTCGTATGCAATATTTGCTGTAACAATTTTTCTAACAGTTAAAGAAGTTTCAGTATCATCAGAAGGATCGCTTGCAAGAGTTACAGTATAGGTAGAGGAATTTGTAATCCCTGCAATTGTATGATTGTTGTTATATACAGTATTATCTGTTGCAGATTCCGAACCAGTAATTACAATTCTATCTCCTGCACCAAATCCATGAGCCGGTTGTGTGAACGTAGCAGTAGTACCAGATGTAGAAATATTTGCAGTTGCAAAATCACCAATTCCAACTGGACTACTATCAGCTCTACTATAAGCAGTAAGAATATCATTTGGGCTAAATGTATTAGCACTTGTCATTTGAATTCTTAGAGTAGTATTTCCCGAATCAACTAAAGTTCCCACAGTAGAATCAACAAAGTCAAGAACGACACCAAAAGCATTATTTGTAGAATTCTTAATTAGAGTATTTGCAGTAAATGTATTTGCAATAGTGTTTGCAAGATTAACAAATATTGAATTTGCACCAACCTTTTCTGCTGTAACACCATAAGAAGATGTTTGAGTATTTGCTACAGTAATTGGGGGAATTGAAAGATATCCCTGACCAGAAGATGTTATGTCAACGGAACGAATACCACCAATGTCTGTTGCTGTCATTGTTGCTGCACCATGATAATCGGTATCAGTATTAGCAGTTGGTGTTCCATTAATATTAAAGGATGCTCCAGTTACACGGAATGTAGAATTATGTCCATTAGATGATATTGCAGAGCCATCTTCATCTTTAGTAAGGTCAAAAATAACTACAGCATCATCATTAGCAAAGTTATTAAGAGTTGGGTCTGCACTATAAGCTGTCTGATAATCAATAGAACCTAATCCATAAGTGATTGATGTAGAGTTTGTACTAACAACTGTTCCAAATTTTGAAGTACCTGGCGTGTATAAAGTAATACTTTCACCACTACCAAATTTTGCAATAAAATCTCCTACTTTCGGAGTAGAACCAGAAAGACCATCAAATGGAACAGTAAAGGTAGTAGTAGAGTTTGATGATAAATGAGTATTACAAGTATGACTACCCCAAGGAGAGGAAAATGCAGATGCATTTATTGTATCACTTGCGAATTGTCTGATGATTTCAGTTTGTTGAAATATAGTTATTGTTTTAACAATACTAGCAACTCTAGCAGTTGCACCAGTTCCGCCAGTTCCGTCATTAACGAATACAACAGAATCACCTACAGCATATCCATCACCAGAATCTATAACATCAATTCCAACAAGAGCACTCGTAGCTACTGAACCAACTTTAGCTTTAGCTTCTGCACCACCCCCACCAGTAATTATCAGTTCATCACCTGTTGTATAACCAGAACCACCATATACTACATCAACACCTTGTAAAACTCCACTAGTGGTTGCTGTTGCATAGTTTCCATCATCATCTGCACTATTAGCTGTTACAGTTTCACCCAAAAAAAATGTAGTATATCCTATTCCTGTAGTTGCTTGATAACTAGAATTATTAGCATCAAATCCAGATAAAAATAATTCCGTAATATCTTGTGCACCAACTTGATATCTTTCAACTCTTTCTACCAGAGCAGAAACATTAGATGTTTCACCCACGATTGTTCTACCAAGAAAAGAGTCTATATAACTTGCAGAGTCTGAAAGAATTTTAATTGATTTATCAAGAGTCCATCTTCCATCAGAAAGTCTCAACATATCCCGGCCAGGATAAGAAAATTCAACTTCATCTATACCAAAAAGTAATCTAAAAATATACCGAAAAGAATTTTCGTTACCTTTAGAACGATAAAAATCTTTTATATTTTTAAGTAGATTAGATGTACTAACATCAGCACTTTTACTGAATCCATTTAAAAATTCTTTTCTAAAAAGTTCAACAAAACCAGCCGGAGCTTTATCAATATCTTGGAAAGATTTTACATTTCTAGATGCGTTTATTGGTTGTCTGGAATATGAATTTACAGTAGCAGTGACTCTTGAAGTTTTACCTGCAATACTTTCACCCACTTGAAAAGCACCATGATTTGTCTCTTCAACATAAGCTTGAGTAGTCGAATATTTTCCTCTAACAATACCAGTAGCACCAGAGTTTGCTCCAAGAATAATTTCACCACTTAAAAATTGATCACCTTGGCGAGTTGGACTTTCAACGGCAAAATAATCTGTAGTTGAGGTATTCGCTGAATCAGTATTTCCGTTTTCTTGAGAAATATAACTTGTTGCTGTGGATACAGTAATATTCCCACCCATTCCAGAGTGATTATTACAGTAGTAGTAGAGGGTTTCACCAGCAAGATCTGGTGAAACATAAAATTGTATAGTAGAAGATGATTCAAGACCAATTTCTATTTTTTCAGTTCTTTCATAACCAACTTCTATTAGTCCAGATTCTTCAGCAGTAAAATCTTCGGATTGTATGAACAAATTTTCAGATTCATCAGTAAATTCTTCCATAAGTACATGGTGACCAGTTTCAAATGAAATGTAACCACCAGTAAGTATAATTTCATCATAAAGTAAAATTCCAGCATCATCTTCAAGTGAAATATTATCAAGAACTATATCGGTATCACCAGTTGGAAAATTAAACTCTTCATAAAGTAAAATTCCGTAATCATCTATTGTTGCATCTTCAAGTGTAATATTATCATAGTCTCCGGGCGTACCTTCAGAAGTAAAAAGAACATCTTCCCTATCATCGGTAGTAAATTGTACACCCCCTGCAGTATGAATACCATTTGGTGTTTTTGATATATAAAAGTAATGACCGGCGTTGGTTTCATCACCTTGATCAAAAATTGCATGTGCGCCAGGAGTAAGAGTTATGGTTGGAGAAACTGCACCATCAACATAAAATTTGTTTGCAGAATTACTGTATGTGTTATTACCAGTAGCAACAGTTATGGTATATGTGGTGTTTGCCTTTTCTTGTAAAATGGCATCTTCATTGAGGTCTAAATCTGTAAAGGTGATGAGATTCAGTTCAAGAAACTCATAGTATTTCTCTATGAACTTAGCAAATTTCGTATGTTCAGTTGAAACAAACTCAGGAAGTTGAGAGTCTATCTGACTATAAAGAATTCCACCATCTGTTATCATTAGTAGCTACTTCCCGAACCACCACTACCAGAAGTACCTCCAGCAGTTGAGCCACTGGCAGTAGAAGATGAGCCAGTAGTACTTGTACCTGTTCCGTAAGTATCAACCATAGATACTGTAATATTATTGTTGGTAATAAGTAAAATTTGATCTCTAACTGGTACAACATCGCTTGAAGCTAATGCAACAGATACTGATAAATTGGCAGTACCATCTCCAATTGAAACAGGTTTAAATCCAGCAAGTGCAACAACACCCGAACCATAAGTAACAGTTCCAACATTGTTTGCAACAATAATTCTAGTTGTTCCTACTGTACGATAAACTTGTAACACTCCATCAGTATCTTGTATATTACAAGTTGTTCGTAGAGTGTCATCAGCATCATAATGAGCAAATTCTGTACTAGTAACAGAATCTACATAATCAGCATAAGGATGAAAAATTTCATTTGAATATGATAGGGTATAAGAACTAGATACATTAAGAGAAGGAACAAATACTCTTTTTAATTTAACTGTAGAAAGACTACTTTCAATTGAAGTTTCAGATTCATCAATTTTTTTGATTAGAGGGGAATATCTAAATTCATTTGCAAAACCTTTAAGGTTATCTACACCATAATTGTAAACAGTATTAGAAACCAAATCTGAAATGACACTTGCAGTGTTTGAGGTTTTAGAAGAATCAAATTTAACAGTACTATTAAAAGTCAAATATAAATAATCTGGATCTAGAATTTCAGTTGAAATAGAGACTACATTTCTTTTTGCTAAAATATCATTTTTGATAGAATTTTTTGTAGTGGTTGATAGTTGTAACCCACTAGCTGGTTTTATGGCCATATAAACTTTACCATAAACTGGTGGATCATTATCTTCACCACCCCAAGCAATGACAGATTCTGCATCTGTATAATCTCTTTGAACTAATCTAATATAGTCATTAATCGTTACTGCACGATTTTGAGCTTGGTAGTTTCTTGGTGCATTAAACTTTATAGAACTGATAGAATCTCTGTCTGCTCCACCAGAAGCAGTTGATACTGTTGTCACCGTAACATTTGAATATCCCCCGACTGTACCAGTAGGAGTAAATGTTTTTGCACCATTTGGAGCTCCTGCGTCAGCTACTAAAGATTTTAGAACTACAATATTACCAGTTGTTAAAGCTCTTCCAACTGTACCATCCCCAAAATATACTCTGTATTTACTGTCTGTATCTTCCTCTAAAAAATATACATTGGCTGTAGAGTTGATTGAGGTTGTATCATTTGCAACTGAATAAGTATATAAATTTGAACTGGTCGCAGAAGTTTGTATTTGTACTATAAGTGAACTTGTATCTGTATTAGCATTGGGTAGAGTAAATCTCTGATCTGGATCTGAGGTATTTGCACTGTATCTGTGTGTTAATTGGATACCCTGTTTCAACTCCACATTGGCTGTTGTGTATATACCATTTGCATTGATATTTACAGTAGCAGAATTAGATGTAGAAAATATATAAGAAATACCATTTACTGTAGCATTAAATTGTGTATCTTTTGCAATTACAATATTAGTAGGAGTGTTTGCAGGAGTGATGGTTAAATCAACATAAGCTTTGGCACCCCTAACAGAAGTGGGAGTATACCCCAAATGTTTGGCTCTAGATACTACGGAATTGCGAAGAGATGCCGTATCAAGGAACATCTCATTTACAATCATATTCAAATAAAATGCATTGTAATGAGTATTGTAAGCCAAAAGATCCATAAGGACAGCCATTGCTGAACCATCAAAATTATAATCGGCTAACTCATTTTGATCACCTAGAAAATTTTTAAGATTTGTTTTTATATTATCAAAATCTAATTCAGATACTTTAAGTTTAGAAGCTACATCGCTCATCTGTTATCTCTCTCTATTTAAAAATACATCTACTTCTTCTGTAATCAAAGAATTGTTAATGTTAAATTTTATAGCAACTCTATAACGATTATATTCTTCTTCTGAAATAACTGTTATATCTATTACAGAAGCTCTTTTTTCCCAAGCTTCAATTGCATCTGCACATGCATCTGACAATCTTTGTTCAGCAAGAGGTGTCATTGGTTCAAATAATATGGTCTTAACTCCTGAACCAAATGTTGGTTGGTATAATCTTTCAAAAGGTGCTGTCAATAATACATTTTTAATTCCTCTCTTTACAGAAACCGCATCCTTTACTGTTGCAACATCTCCTGTTTGTGGATTTGCTGTAAAATCAAAACTCAAATCTTTATAAGATTTTTTATATGTTGGCATAATTCCTCTGTAATATTTAGTTAGTTAAACCATCTAAATCTAATTCCCAGCTCTTCTTCTTGCTGTTGCTTCTTGTGCTGTTTCTGGTAGATTATTAGAATTTTGTTTACTATCCAAAGCTATAGCATAAGATTCAACTATTCCTCCTTCACCAGTTATAGTTATACTGTCATCACCATCTACTACAACAGACATTTCGTGACTATCTTTGCGGTCAAATGTAGGTGGTAGTTTTAACCTCGTCAAAGTATTCGCATCTGTTCCGTTTCTACCTTCAATGTCTGCGAGGAAAGTTTGAGCAACCTCTTCACCAAATGAAATAATAATGTCATCACCTGTAAAGTAACCATACCTACCATTATATCCACTCTCCAATACATCTGATGGATCTTTAACAGCACCATCAACAACTTTAAATACTTGTTGTTTCATTGTTCTATCTTCTTTGAAAGTATTCCACAAATTCTGTGGGCCAAGAGTAAATTCACTTTCAAAAACAAATTCTTCTACATCATCTACTCTTATAAAAGTACCTACATTTCCTTGAAACACCTCATAAACTGTATTAAACAGCCCATTCGGTTTATGAGATGATCTATTTACCAATACCTCTATTGTAAATCTTCCTTCTCCAACTAATGGAGTATCGTCATCAGCTGGGTCAGTAATGGTGCCGGCCTTGAGTTGGTCTTGCCAGTTTGAAGGTACAACTTTAAATGCACTTTTAAGAGTTGCTTGTTCGATGTCAATTCCATTATAAGGAAATTCTAGATAAGTGTCACTAGTAACATCCAACTGTCTAACTATTCTTTCTTCATTCTCTTGAGTTCCAGCTATTGTAGGCCCTATCTTAATATGATCTAATACTAATTGTCCTCCCCCAAAACTAAGGATCTGACCAAAAGCTCCAGACTTCGTTCCAAGAACATAATCACCAACATTAGGTTCTACCCCATTCCAATCTGTAAATTTTATCGTTGTTGCATCTCTAAATTCTACTGGTGGATTAAGACCCAATGCGTCAAAAACATCTGTTGCTAATTCTATTTGTGCAGCTTTGGCAGCTTCGTATTCTTTTTGTAATTTAAGTACTGCACTATCCAATTCTGTTGTCTCTGGAATCATAGCAACTTCTTGAAACTCTAATCCAAATCCATTATTACCAAATAATAATTCAAAACTTTTTGTTGCACTTAATCCTCCAACTCCACTAACAGATACCATTATAAAACCAGCACAGAAGTTTAAAGTTTCTGGTGGGGGATCATCTGAGCCAGTTAAAGCATCTTGAATAGCTTTATTTCCTCCAAAGGTTTTAATTGTCAACCAATAAATTCCTGCATCAGGAAGACCCTGTGTAAATAATTTAAGGAATGCTTTAATTTTATTTACGATTTCTTCAAATTCTTTAATTGTATCGTCAATAAGTTTTATGATTCTTGCAATAAATGTATCCGCAGCTGCAGCGTATCCCTTTAATCCTTCCGCAAATTGTATGATTTCATCAAAGAAATCTCCATAGAGAGGAATGACATCTTTTATTTTAATAGATGTCCAATCTGGATGAATAGAATCTGGAGCTGAAGTATTAATTCCTAGTACCTTTCCATAACTAGCCACATCATTTTTGTCAACTTTGTTATATGGTATATTAGGATCAATGGCTGACCCTTCCGCTGCTTTAATTATTATCTTACCGGGCACCTCATCGCTGTGATGTGAGGCGGGGACGGGTGGCGTCTTTACCCCCTCAAAGATTGTTTCGCCTGGAAAGAAAGTTTCTGTACCATGCATCTCAACAAGTATTTCCATTTTTATCAAATTACCAGCTTCATTATCATCTACTAAACTTGTAAATACTGCTGTGTTTGCTTTTGCAGTGTCAGTTGCTTCAATTTTAACAGCTTTGGTTTTTATTTTTTTCGCTTGATAAGCTTCTGTTTTTACTATTTTTGTTATTTTAGCTTTTGCTCTACTCTTTTCACCGACTATAAACGATTCCTTAGCATCAGTACTTGCTTCAAAAGTACCCCATTCGGTGTCATTCATAATAGTCATTGGTTCAGCTGGTGGAGTAGTAGCTTTTTCTAAAATTGCAGAAATATCATTAGAAAACTCAGTTAGAGAAGGCATACCACCAAATAAACCCTCAAGGGATTTAAACGCGTCTACAAACTTTTGATAACTTTCTACACCAACTAATGCAACAACAGCAACAACTTCAACCCCCTGAATATTGGAACTTCCAGCGAAATTTGGTTTCCCCGATTGTACTCGATTAGTAATTGTATTACGTTCTGTAAGAGACAGCGGAACCTTTCCTTCTTCAGCATCGAACCTTGAAGTGTCCCTTAAATAAAGTGGTTCAGTTTGTAACCTTCTAGGATTAAAATTATTTTTATCAATCGTGGCACCTGAAGCTGTATAAATCTTTGAGGCGGAAAGTGCATTATCTTTTTGTATAACTTCAAATGTTGAAACATCACCCTCATCATCAAAAGCTTCAGACATAATTTGAAGTACTTTAGATGGTTTCATTTCAGGTGGGAATATTCCGTTAGCTAATGGAATAGAAGTAACTGGTGCATGACCTGTCCAAGTCGCGGGGTCATATCCGCCCAGCTCCCATATTGGTGGATTATCAAATATTGGAGTTGGTGGAACAAACTTTGGATCATTTTTATCTCTTCCATTCTTGTCTCTATAACTGGAATCAAGTTTAGCAATGTCAAGAGTTTTTTGATATTCTTCACCTACAGTATGAGTGGTTCCACCACCCGATCCTCCACGCCCAACAGTACTTTCCTTAAACTGATATAAACCATTTGCATCTTGTTTTATTGCTATTCCAAATTCTCTACTCGTTTGTCCTCCATAACCTTCATCATTTGGATTAATGAACAGATAAAATACTCCAATTTCTTTGAAATCATTACACAACTTAATAATTTCATTAGCAGCTAGTTTGATTATTGTTCCTGCAGGGTTGGTTAACAGTAAAAACAGTTTAGCTACATCCGCACCCTGTTTGACAAGTTTCAACAATGTATCTAGATTGTTTATTACATTTTGGGCGTTTTGACCAATTTTTTTAATCGGTTCTGGCGTTTGTAATTCTCTACTATTCCAATTAGCCATTGTTGTTTTCCTCAGAATCCACTATATCTTCTCTCTTTTTCATTAAAGCTGTTTTTTGATATTTAAGTTGTTCTATTGAGTCTTCTACTGTGTGTAATACCTTAGTCCATTTTTTAACTATTTCTGAATCTTTCATTCCACTTGAATCTTGCCAAATACCTTCTTTACTCATATTATCCACCTACCATAACTGTTGCACCACTTCCCAAAATCAAAGATTGACAATCTCCTTTATCCATTAGTCTAGCTAATCCTTTTGCTCCTTTAGCTGTAACAACAGTTGTTGATACCTTTTGAACTGTCCCTGTATGAACTGCTTGTCCAAGAACATGAGGCCCTATTAAATCAGTTGCAACATGAGGTGGAGCTCCCATAACTAATACATTAGATGTACTGGGAGTTATCGGAGCTGGTGAAAATCCTGCGTGTCCTATGGACATATCTCCTGCTATTGAAGCTGGCATAGTCATAATAATTCTCCTATACTGAAGTTAAAAGTGTAAAGTCTCCATTTGAATATGCATTTGCTAATGCTTCTTCATTAAGAATACTAATTTCTGTATCTGAATCATCTGGATCATCTCTGTGTTTGAATGCATTACCATTAAAATCTAGTGTAGTACTTGATGCATTATTTTGATCTGAAAATACTACTACTTGGTCATCTCTATCACTATCGGTACTGTTGTAAACTGAAACATAAAAATAACCATCATAATAATTTCCTGTACCAGTTTCAAATGCATCTCCCCAGCCATCTATAGTATTTAACACCGAAGCTGCTGTGGAAGTTCCTGCACCACCAGTATAAACTCCCATATGTTCATGAACTTTTTGTGCTCTAATTGTAAAATGTACTTTAAAATTTATATTTTCAGAAGTTGTTTTAAAAATTAAAATATTACTTTGGTCATCCACTACAGGAGCATTATCCACATTATTCATGAACCAATAAGAACTAGCATTTGTAGTTGGCCAAGAAGTATCTGTAAAAGTAAGTTCGTAAGATTCACCATCTGCTGTATCTTCTGATAAACCAATCTCTGTATTAGATTGTACTATAAATTCGCTGTTTGATGTCGCATAACTTACATTAGTACTAAACCCATTTTGATATTTTAAAGATATAAATCTTGCCTGTGATGGTAATGCATTTGCAAACTTAGTTGGAAAAGTTTTAGTTCCATCTTCAAGTCCAAGTATAAAGTATCCCCCCTCTGTAAGTATACCACCATCTTCAGTTTCAAGTGAAATAATATTACTGACGCCCGGAACTCCTTCGATAGTAACTGTATCACCAGATTCGTTCACAGTAACCACAGGTTCACGAGCAGTAACTCCTTGAATAGTAACTACATCACCAGTTTGAGTGATTGTTCCATCGGTCTTTACTCTAGTTAATGCATGATCTCTTGCGTGTTTAAACTTTGGAAAGTAAGAATCAAGTTCGTTTAATCCAGAATCGGGAAAAGTTACAGTGCGAACTAAATCTTCAGTTTCTATTTTTCCACCAAATCCATCTTCATGTGTAATGAATTCAGTCCCATAATTTTTTCCAGAGGAATCTTCAAGAGTTATATAACCACCAGCTATAATTGTATTTATTGATGTCCCTCCAGCAAAAGCTCCATTTGATGAAATCTGGCCAGTATTTTCATCCAACTGTAATCCCATCTCTTTAAACATAGATTTGTATGTTGGGCCACTAGTAAACTTAACTGTTGCAATAGGTGCACCATAGCCCAGGGCAACGTAATTATTACTTGGCCAAACATAATAAGTAGTTCCTAAAGAAATATTAGCACTTGTATCCCCCCTAAGAAGAACTGTATTATTTCCTGCACATCCACCATGTACAATTTCTGCAATACCTGCGCCTGATCCCACAAGTACTTCCTTCGTTTTAAGTATAGCTCCTGTTTTGTCTATTCCATCATAAGTTTGTAATTTAAAAGTACCTTCTGCAGTTTGTCCTTCTGGAACAGTACTTTTTATAATTTCATAAGTAAAAACTGTTGTGTTTGATACCGAATGAACATTATGAATTCCGTTAATATGAGTTGGATTGTCTGACCCACTCATTACTATTTGATTTTGTTCATCCGTTAATCCGTGTTCAGCACTCGTAGTAACTGTTACTTTAGAATGTGTAGCGATGGGCCCAACATCACCACTAGGAGCAATAGTTACTGAAGACACAGCTACATTAGTAGCTACCATCTGTGTGTCCATCACATATTCTGAATCTGGATGTACTCTAAATTTAATAGTTCCTTGATGTATATCAGCACTGAGAGATGATGGACTATAAGTTGCTTGTGGATACCAATTTTCTATTATTAAATTGGTAGTGTTTGAGTGAGAACGCTTTATAGCAAAATCATATGAATCTCCGTTCCCTCCCGATGATTCTGTAACCATGGCCATTGTAAATCTGGAGACATTTGTTTGTGTTCTTGCTCCGACATTTTTAATAACCCAAGTATATGCATAACCAGAGTCTGCATCTCCCACTTGTGCTGTACTTGCAATATAAACGCCACCATCATCGGTAGATTCGTTAGTTCCACCACCAGCTATTGCTTGTAATGGAGTTGATGTATGTGAAACATCATACTCAATGTTTGCAAATGGTTTATCTGGAGCATAAGGAGTTGGTGGGCCAGATACTACACTTGCAGTTACATTGAGGCTACCATTGGCGTGGTGAGTTAATCCATCTCCATCTCCAGTATTTGCAAATGCCACATAGTTATGACTTACTCCTGACTTACTCACATGATCTGCAACAGAGGAGCCCTTTGCACCAGCATCAAATTCACACAATTCAAATTGTCCACCAGTTAAAGAAAAAGTTCCTAATGTTCCTCTTGTACTATAGGTAGTATCTACATGAGTTCCATCAGTATAAGGCTGGCCATTTGAATGCCTCTTATGAGTGACTTCTGTCTTTCTAGTTCTTATCGTATCAAAATCCGCTACAGAAAAATCTCCATTAGAAAATTTTGCAGCCTGTGGAACTAAATCACTTTTTATTTCAACGAATGGTGAACTTGTAGAATTTGCAGCATGTCCAGAAACATTTGTGGTTGCCCATGATGTAGATGAGTTTATGGAATACGTTGTAAATACTACTGCAGGATTACCCATAATCTTTTCCTTAATTCAATTTAACAAGAGAACCTTCAACCGTATTAATACCAGAAGCTTTACTATTAACGAGAACTCCTTCAATAGTAATACCTGCAGGGCCAAGTTTTATTGATGACGCTCCATAAGAAAGTTCTATTCCACTAGCGCCCAGAGAAATCGAAGCCAAGTTCCCCAAATACTTTAACTTTATTCCCGATGCACTCATGTCAAAACTTGACACGGCAACCAATGTACTCATAGAAATACCACTCGGAGTCACCGCAAGAGAAGAAAATAATCCAGTACCGCCTGGAGTAAGTGGAACTCTCCCACTATCAAGATTTACACTACCTACTGTAGAATTGAAATTAATATCACCAAAAAGAGCAAGAGATTCCCTAGCTGCAGAAGCTGGTGGTATTGAAGCGTTTACAATAGTTTCTGTTATATTACCAGTTGTAAGAACATTTAGAGCTCCACCAGCTGTTATTCCAGTACTTCCCTTTGTTGCGAGTGAAACTGATCCCGCCTCTATAGAATGCATCCCTCCTACTTTTTGTGTGAATCCCCCCTTAGTGGTATCTGTTTGACTGGCATCTGTAAAAGTTTTTACTAAAGATGAACCCTTTAAAGTTATAGGAGCTCCCTTTGCGTCAATGGTTATACCATCGGCATTTATTGAAAAAAACTGTGAACTGGTGGGGAATTTCATACTAAAAGATCCAGCTGACATCTCTATTGGATTAGTACCGCTATCGTGATAGTATCCTCCCCTACTTACAATATCTAATGTATTTGTAATGTTCAGGTACTTACTACCTCTTATTGATGTGTAATCATTATTCAATCCCATGTGAAAATTTTCATTCACTACTTTAATAACCCTCTGTCCTAGTGAACCAATTTCTTCATAAGTTCCTGTTCTATGATAACGATGTAATCTTTCATTATTTGGAGTATCATCTACTTCTATAAGATGACCACTCTCTGATAAATGAACATGATTATATGGATACACTGCACCATAAAGAGATATTGGGGGTGGTTCTCTCCATCGGCCAGGGCCTTGAGATGTAATTTTACCAGTACCCAGCGGAGGGGGTGGACTTCTTACTGGTTCTAATCTTGCGGTTTTAAATCCAGCTGGGCCACCTGTTAAACCATAGTTTTTCATCTTTTGGCCATGAATTCCTTTTGAATATTCGACTTCAGGAGTTCCAAACTTACCTCTAGCTTCTCTTGGAGTTGTGGGTTCACCAAGATATTCCGTGCGAGGATATGTAGATCTGGTCATTTGCTCTTCCATAACTACATTTACAGAACCATCCAAACTCCCAAGCTTACCAGCTCTTGCTGATAGATTTTTTTTATTGTTTGGTATCTTTGGATCTACAGGATATAGAGCAGTATTAGCGTCTGTTTGACTTAAATAATGTTTAATTTCTACTGGATGATAAGGAATATTTCGTTCAGGCCGTTCAGAATTAAACGTAAGAACACTAAACGGTGCATCTTTTTTTAATGCTTCAAGTTGTGGATGAACGGGGCCGCCGGTGTCTCCTCTTGGATCAGCAAAACCTTTACTAGAGTCCGCTGGATCAGCAGGTATTCCACCAAGTGTTCCAAAGAAAACTGGTTCTTGTGCCTGTTCACCATCACGATAAAATCCAACAACCCACGTTCCTTCAACGGGCCCAGTTGGACTAATACCTACACCAGTTTGTGCAGCAGAGATAATCGGTTGAACAGGATAAGCCCAAGGTAAAGATTCTGTTGGCATATCAGTTTTATCTTCAGTATGCCATCCAAGAATTCTAATTCTACACCTTCCAAGATATAATGGATCATATCGGTCTTCGACAACTCCTTGCCACCAGACAAATCCATCTTTTCCCATAAATTCAGCCATATATCAAAATCCTCGGCTTGTGTTACTTAGATCAGTAAGTCTATTGGCAGTATAATCATCTGCAGATGCTTGCATTTCTTCTTGTGTCATTGCTAATCCAGTTTTTGGATTTGGTATTTGTATAACAGGATCAGCTGCCTCAAATCCAGAAGATATTGCAGACTTATATCCATCTTTAATTGCTTCAACGTGTATTGTATATTCATCTTGTGTAATTTTATGTCTTAATGAGGTAATCAAAAATTTACCACTATAATACTTATGACCGGCGCCTCGACCAGATGTAGCAGCCACTTTTGAATTTTCTGTGGGAAAATCAAATGAAATCAAATCACCAACTTCTCTTGAAGAATCGCCAGGAGCTGAAAAGTTTATTTTAACACTATCAAGTTGTAATCTCTGTGATATTCTTCTAGCAATAACATCTTCAACATGATTTTCTTTTATATCTTCTTTTACATCAAATCCACTAGAATCTTTATTATTTTTTTGTTCCTTGGCTTCGATTTGATTATCCTTTCCTATAGAAAACTCTTTCGTGGGCCCATTATTAAGAGCTCCTGCTTGTCCAAAAGTTGTTGGAACTAATGATATGTGAGCTTCTGGTTTACCTAAAAAATCAGCATTGTCTGAACACAATCTACCGATTTCAGTTGAAATAGATTCATCAATTTGTGATTTTTCTTCAAAATCTTGTCCTTTTTCTGTATTTTGTTTAGATGATACACTACCATCTGCTTCAATCGTAGAAACTGTAGAAGGTGGTGTAACATAATGAAAATCTCTTCGATCTATTTTCATTTGAATAAGGTCATGAGTAATAACACGATTTGAATACATACCTAATGCTACATTTTTCATTGTGTCAAAAGAATCAGTCAATCTAAAACTGGTTACTGATTCATATGAGGATTGTTTATCTTCTCCCATATTGGCTGGCATATACTTATAAGAGGCCACGAATGGTTTCATATCTGGATCAATCACTACATCATCATTATAAATGGGAATATGTGAAGAGTTATCATTAGTGGCATCCTCTAAAATAGCATTTACCGCTAAATGGGGATAGTCTTTTGCCACCGCTGCACCATCTGTATATTTTTCTTGAAAGAGTCTAAAACCACCCAACATAAGAGTTTCTATAGAAACAAATCTAAATCCTTGAAGGGTTTGGTAAAAAACAAAATTAGCACCTTTCGTTTCTGGATTCGCAGCCACTGCTTTTGATGCCAAAAAAGATATAGCTTTGAATGGATTCCAATTTGGAATTACTATTTCAGAATTATATCTTGTGGGTTCAACCAAAAATGGTTTTCTTGTTGCAGGTTGTTTTAATGGTTTTTTTCCTTTTTCATTAATAAAAAAATCATAAAATATATCTCTTGCCATTTCTGCAAGAGTATAGGGTTTATCATTGTCGGCTACTCTTGTATTTGGAATATTTTGTTTTGTTGGATAAATCTTTCTAACCTTTGATAATAAATTTGTAAACTGATTATCTGTTACAAAATACAATTTAATAGTTCTAGAATTATCTGTTACTTGAACTGGTGGGTCTACTTTATAAACTCTAAAACGATTAATTACTTGTTTCGGGGCTTCTGATATAGGAGGAGTACTACCCACAGCAGATGGCCCAGAAGTGGGTGGAAGAGCGGCACCCGCAGTAGAGAAAGAAACATCAAGTATCTCTTCTCCAATGATAGGAAAAGATTCTATCAGGCCTACAGTATCAGTAAGTGTAATATCACCAGAAACGATTGGAGAATATATATCTTCATAAAAGTTTAATTCATGCCAAACACTTGTGGTAAGGTCTAAAAAATTAACCCCCGCACCAGTTTTTATATCAAGATTCGCAGATGTTAACTTCATCGTGGTAATCCTAAAATCTCCAACTCTTTTAGGTTGTTTTAGAGGATTAAATGCGGATTTCTTTTCCGTATCCTTTAATGTATCTGCCATTATCTAAATAATCCTCTAGCTTCATCCTGAACAGTTTGTATGTATGCAGAATCAATCATCTGAATTTCTCTTTTTGATTCATTTAAATCATTTTCATATCCGTATGAATAGATTATTTCTCTTTCATCAGCAGCTGTCTCTGTATAAGTTTGATAATCAATTTCCAATTTATACGCTGGAACTGCATCACTAGTCCCTGTTTTTTCAGCTCTAGCTCTTGCAGTATATTCATAATGATGAATAGTAGATTGAGCTGTTTCTACTGAACCATATTTGTCTGATATATATTCTCTAAAATCTTTGTAACTGAGGGGCCATTCCCAATAAGGATCTACTATGTTGTTTACAAGAAATATTGTCCAAGTATAAATTGTATCTCCGTAATACTGATAAGCAAGAACATCTGGTCGCATACCTTCTGGAATAATATAAGGATAATATAGTGATACATCATCTTCAACCGCATCTCTTAACTTGTTTCTAATCAATAAATTAACAGCGATAGTATAATCTGGAACTACAGAATTACTACCAGATATATCATAGGCTATTCTTGGATAATTTGAAAAAAATTCTGATGACATATTAATAGCCCTCGTCTATATCTTTTTTAGTAAGAAGTTGTGTTTCTTTAAATGACATTGATATTGTAGTAGTTAATGGTTGATCATCTTCCAGAAAAGAAACAAGTGAAGATGTTGTATAATCTATAGCAAAAGATTCCATAAAACAATTATGTATTTTAAATAATGGTGAAGTAGGATCACTACCATCAACTAAGGTTTGATTAACATAGTATTTTATTTCAAATTCATCTGGATATGTTAAGGTAACAGATGATATATTGTTAATTCCAGCTCCTGAACCAGTGCCGGGATGCATTCTTTTTTTGAAAAACTTAACTATATTAAAAATTTCTTTGGCTTCGTCTGCAGACTTTGGCACCAATACAAAAGTGAAAGAGAAAGTACGAAATCCACCAGGCCCTTGATACACCACTGCTTTGTGTGGATTCAAAATTTGTCCAGTTGCCTTTGATACTGCTTGGCCTCCTTGAGTACCAGCAAACTTTTTTAGGGCACCACCAGCAGCTGCTTTACCCACATCTGCGAGTACATTTAATTTTTCAGCACCCGCTATCTTACCCTTTATTGCAAGGGCTGAAGCCATAGCTCCCTTAAAATCACCTCCTGCCATTTGTGCACCAAGAGCAGACTGATCTGTACCAGCTAATGCAATAAAACCTCCCATTTCTACATCACCAATACTTTGACTGTATGAAGTTTTCAAAGCATCGGGGGGCATATATAAAACAACTTCACCATTTGATGTTCCTCTTGTAGAGGTTGTTGAAGTATATGACCTTTTTGCAATAAATCTTATATAATGAGGTAAGCCGGGGTTGGTATCTTTTGGATATGTGAAGTTATCTCCTGCTCCAGTATTATAATTAGAGCCGGTGGTTAAATTTGGATTGTTTGTTGATCCGTATCCGTATGGCATTTTGTTCCTATAAATTGATAATTAGATTTGGGCGGTTTTGTGCCGTTACTACATATTTATATGAGGATTAAGAAAGGATTTTATAAACCAAAAAACATATCCAAATACAAAGGAGATTACCGTAAAATATTTCATCGTTCAGGATTAGAACTAAAGTTTATGAGATATCTTGATGGTAATGATTCTATATTAAAGTGGTCAAGTGAAGAGATTGTTATCCCTTATCGCTCTCCCATAGATGGTAAAGTCCATCGTTATTTCCCCGACTTTTGGGTAAAAACCTCACAAGGTGAAACTCTTATAGAAATCAAATCAAAAATTCAAACTAAACCACCTAAACCGAAATCAAATAGAAGAAGATTTATCAGAGAGGTCAAAATTTGGGGGGTTAATGAAGCAAAGTGGAAAGCAGCAATGACTTACTGTGAAGCCCGAAATTGGAATTGGCAAATTTTAACTGAACAAGATTTAACTAAATATTAGTATTATGGCAGAATCAACACAAGAAGGTTTTTTAGATACACTCAAATCAGCAATTAAGACAAGTTCCGCGACAGCAAAAGCTAGGGCGGCTGGGGATTGGTTTAGAGAGAAGGTCAAACAAGCAAGTGCAAGTACTCGTATGAGAGCAGTGACTCCAGCCCAACTTCTTAAAAGACAAGAAGAGGGTAGTGCAACACTTGGAAAAATGTTATTCTACAAATATGACCCAAAGTTTGCTAAAAAATTACCTTATTGGGATATGTATCCTTTAGTGTTTCCATTTGAGAAAGCTAAAGGTGGATTCTATGGTTTGAATTTACATTATATTCCACCAAGAGATAGAGCAGTCCTTATGGATGAGTTAAAGGAGTATGCAACTAATAATAAATATGATGCGACCACAAGATTAAAAATAACATATGATTTACTGAAAGGTTATGGTAGAGCAGTTCCTTGTGTAAAAAGATATCTTGGTTCTAATGTTCGTTCAAATACCGTGAGGATAAACGCAGACGAGTGGGAAATAGCAATATTCCTACCAGTTGAAAGATTTCAAAAAGAGAAGAAAAGTGTTGTCTGGAATGACAGCAGGAAATACTATTAATGGCAGTATTTGGTATAGAAACATTAAAAAGTAAAATTGGTAGTTTTGCTAAAGGAAATAGATATAATGTATCCTTTAGTGGTCTTCCTACAGGATTGGATACAACTGTAAACGAGAATTTACAATATTTGTGTGAATCCGTTTCACTTCCAACTAAAGGTATAGCATCTAATCCACAGGATATATACGGCCCACCAAGAGAAATACCTTACAGGGAAACATTTACAGAAGCTGCATTATCATTTATTTTAGATGATAATTTTACCGTAAAAAGATTTTTTGACAAATGGCAAGAAAATATAATAAATGTTGAAACTGGTAATGTTAGCTATTGGAACGATTTTGTTGCAACAATTAATATAACTAGATTATCAAATGATGCATCTAATTTTGAAATTGCAACAGATAAGTATAAGATAGAGTTGAGAGAAGCTTATCCTTCTGCAGTTGGTGAAATTGCACTGGGTCACACGATGGGAGGAGATGTATTAAAACTTAGTGTAACATTTAAATATAGAAAATGGATGTCACTTACCTAATAATATATGATTTGAAAAGGAGAACATTATGGCTTTGCCAAAACTTAATACTGCACAATATGAATTAAAAGTTCCATCAACTGGAAAGACCATTGAATATAGACCATTTTTAGTAAAAGAAGAAAAAATTCTTCTGATGGCTCTTGAGGGTGAAGAAGAAAAAGAGATGGCGAAAGCCATAAAACAGATTTTAAGTCAATGTATACTGACTGAAAATTTTAAAATTGATAATCTTGCATTAGTTGATGTTGAGTACATATTCCTCAAAATTAGGGGAAAAGCAGTTGGTGATAAAAGTAAAATTTTTATAGAATGTACTAATACTGAATGTGAAAATAAAATAGAATTAGAATTAGATCTTGAAAAAATAGAGATTGATACACATAAAGATCATACCGACTTGATAAAATTGACTGATGATATTCAAGTTCGTATGGTGCCACCAAAGATGGAATACTTGATGGCTACTGTTAGTAAAAATCAAATAGATATTGTAATGGATGTGATTAGAGATAGTATATCTGAAATAATTCAAGGAAAAGAGGTATTCTCTGCTCAAGATCATAGTAGGGAAGAATTAGAGGATTTTCTAAATTCTTTAAACTCTGGCCAATTTCAAAGTGTTAGACAATTTTTTGAAACTATGCCAGCATTAAGACATGATATAGAATATACTTGTAACAAATGTAATAAAACTGAGAAACAAACACTACAGGGACTTGCATCTTTTTTCGCATCGGCCTAAGTCATACTTCACTTGAATCGTACTATCTCAATAATTTTGCTTTAGTACAACATCATCAATGGAGTTTGGCGGAACTAGAGGATATGGTGCCCTTTGAAAGAGATATATATTTGAGTCTAGTATCACAATGGGTACAGGAAGAAAATGCTAAAATTAATGAACAGAATCAAAAAGCGGGTAGGCCCCCCAAATATTAAAGGTAACTAATGGCTGAATTATCTGATCTTGTTACAGAATTAAAACAGATCAATACAAACCTTACAAATCCAGTACAATCAGCATCTGACAAAGAAGCTGCGGGTGAAAAGGCTCGTGCTGACGCAGAATTAAAAGGTATCTTTGAAGGTATCCACGATACTCTCAAAGGAGGATTTGGTACTGCAATGGCTGCAGATAAAAAACAGGGTGGAATCATTGCAGGACTTCTTGGAGGTTTAGGATCTGGATTAGGAACACTTGGTGAAGGTGTAGCAAAATTAGGTATAGGTTTTTCTAAAGGATTAATAGCACTGGGTGCAGGTATTGCAGGATTTATGTTAGCTCTTGGTACAACAGATGTTATTTTAGGATTAATGGGAGCATCGGGAGAATCACTTAAAACACTTATTCATAATTTCTTTGGAGCCTTTGATATGAAAGCTGCAGGAATGATGGGGGGTATAGTTCTTGCTGCTGGTACAATCGTAAAAATGAAAGTCGGCAAGGTTGATTTTATGTTAGCAATGGGAGCCTTAGGTGCTGGTCTCGCAGGGTTCTTCTTAGGTATAATGGCTGCTGATGGATTTGCTACAATTGGAGCTGGATTGGGATTAGATGGATCTAAATTAAAAACATTGATGAGTAATTTCTTTGGAGCATTTGATGGAATCGGTGTAGCTGTGATGGCAGGGGTTATTGGTGCAGGTGCAGCGGTAGCAAAATTCCAAATTGACAAAATGGCACTTATAGGAGGTATGACTGCTATAGGTGCAGGACTTGCTGGATTCTTTTTGGGTATAATAGCAGCTGATGGATTTGCAACTATAGGTGCTGGTCTTGGTTTAAATGGTGAATCTTTAAAAACACTAATGGGTAATTTCTTCGGAGCATTTACTCAAGCTGGACTAACAGGGGTTGCCGTTCTAGGGGCAATCCTAGCAGCCGGTGCAGCAACAGCTGCAGCAGGGATATCTCCACTTAAAATTGTTGGTGGAATGACCGCTGTTGGTGCAGGTCTAGCTGGTTTCTTCTTAGGTATAATAGCTGCAGATGGGTTTGCTAAAATTGCAGATGGTTTGGGTGTAAATGGTGAATCATTAAAAACATTAATGGCCAATTTCTTTGGTGCATTTACTCAAGCTGGAGTAACAGGGATTGCAGTATTAATGACCATCATCGCTGCAGGAGCAGGAACAGCTGCTGCGGGGATATCTCCACTTAAAATTGTTGGTGGAATGTCCGCAGTTGGTGCTGGTCTTGCAGGATTCTTTTTGGGTATAATAGCAGCTGATGGATTTGCTAAAATAGCGGACGGATTAGGAGTAAATGGTGAATCTTTAAAAACACTAATGGGTAATTTCTTCGGAGCATTTACACAAGCTGGAATAACAGGAGTTGCAGTACTCTTAACCATCATCGGTGCAGGAGCAGGAGCAGCTGCAGCAGGTCTATCCCCAATTAAACTTGCTGGTGGAATGACTGCTATAGGTGCAGGTCTGGCTGGGTTCTTTCTTGGAATATTAGCAGCAGAAGGTTTTGCTAAAATAGGTAATGCAGCAGGATTAGACGGATCTAACTTAAAAACCCTAATAAACAATTTCGTTGGTGCATTTCAAGAAACTTCTACTGCAGGTCTAATTGCCGTTGGGGCGTTACTAGCAGTTGGTGCAACGATAGGTGCAACCCTTGGTGCTAAAGGAGCAGTGGGTGTTGCATTAGGAATGACAGGAGTTGGAGCTGGATTAGCAGGTTTCTTTGGTGGTTTGATGTTGGCTGATAAATTTGCAACAACTCTTGGTACTGATATTCCTGGCGCAAAATTAAGTATCATGATGAAAAATTTCATGAGTGCTTTTGATGGAGCTTCTGACGCAGGATTAATTGCACTTGGAGCTCTATTAGTAGTTGGTGCAGGATTAGGAGTGGCCAGTCCTGCTGTGGCTCTTTCAGCTGCTTTAGGGATGACTGCAGTGGGTGCTGGTTTGGCGGGATTCTTCGGTGGTTTAATGTTAGCGGATAAATTTGCAGAAACTCTTGGAACCTCGATTCCTGGCGCAGGATTAAGTACCATGATGAAAAACTTTTTTTCGGCATTTGATGGGGCAAGTGATACAGCTCTCAAAGCAGTAGGACTTCTACTTGTTGCTGGTGCTGCTATTGGAATAGCTCTACCTGGCGCAGGCCCATTAATGGTTGCCGTAGGTATGACTGCTCTTGGAGCTGGTCTTGCAGGATTCTTTGGTGGATTACTTTTAGCAGATGTTGCTATCAGTAAACTTGGAGGTGAAGATGCTGGAGCTGGTATTGCAACATTATTGACCAATCTAGGAAAAGGTCTTGGTGGATTCGTTGGTGGGTTTGGTGAAAGTATGGCGAAACAGATGGAAAACATTAATGCCGACAAAATGTCCAAACTTGGTGGTGGTATAAAAGATCTTGGAGTTGGTATACTTGCTTTTGCTGGTGGTCAAGGAGTTGGTGCAGTAACTGGAATTATGGGTAAGATAGGAAGTCTCTTTGGATCAGACAGTCCACTTGAACAAATAGCAGATTTCTCAGAAAAAATTTCTGATAAAAACGCTGATAAATTAGCTAAATTGGGACAAGGTATAGGTGGATTGGGAACAGGACTTTTAAGTTTATCTCAAGCGGATCCAGCTGCGATAGAAAAGAATTTAGCTGCGATTTCAGCTGCTTCTTTTGCAGGTATGGAAACTAAACCATTTGCTGCTTTTCCAATGAAGTCAATGCAAGAGGGTGGACTAGTTTCAAAAACGGGGCCAATTCTTGCACATAAAGATGAAATTATATTTGATCAACAAGCATCAGGAATGATGGTAAAGGCTGCTCAACTCATGGCTGATTCTGGAGCAATGAATTCAGCTGGTTTAAATGGTGGTGGACAACCAGTTATCATCAATAATAATAATGTAGATAATAGTATGCAAAGTAATCAAACAACTGCGGTTTCTATACCCGCACCTACAAGATCTAATGAGTCCACATTGAGGGCGTTACAGATGGCCTAGTGAGAACTTATTCAGCTCCCACTAGTTTTAATTGATTAAGCTTCTTGAGCTAGTTTCTGAAAATAATCCATAGACTCATCACCATCATTGGTTGATTCAACCGCTGGTTTAGGTGGAGCCGTATAAGGTTTACCACCATCAAATGGAACATCTACAGACTTAGGTGTAGGAGAGAACTCACTACCCAAACCAAGAACACGTTCCAGTTTAGTTTTGAGTTCATCAAATGATTTGAACTTATCTTCACTCACCAACTCTTTCAAAGAGCTTTCCGATTTCCAGATTTCTTCCAGACGTGCTTCATCATCTAGAAGTACACTAGGAGCTTCAAACTCAGACTTATCGTAATTAGAATAACCTTCTATTTTACGAATCTTCATCTTAAAGTTTGCACCAGCCCAAAGGTCAAATGGGTTTACTGGACTCTCATCTTCAAACTCTGGATTCATTAGGTCATTAATCTTGTCAAAGATTTTCTTACCGAAACGATAAAGTTTGACTTGACCTTCATTCTCAGGATGAGCTGGGTCTTTGATGATATACACATTAGATGTGTAATTCAATCTTCGTTTCTGTTTACGGGCAACTTCTTTGTTTGCCTCAATACCAGAATTCCAAAGTGTGGAGTTGTGTTCACTTACTGGATCTTTTTGACCAAGAGTAGTCAAAGAGTTTTCGATGTACCAGCCACCGGGCCCCTGAAATCCATGATTCCAGATTCTTGCCCATGGTAAGTCTTCACCATCTGGTGCTGGAAGGAATCGGATAACAGCGTAACCATTACCTGACTTGTCCAACTCTGGACGCCAGTAACGATCATCAACATCACCGAATGTATTTGGATTGGAAATTTTCTCAGTCTCTTTGATTAGAGACGCGAGGTTAGTTTTACTGCGTTGTTTCATATCTGAAAAAGACATATTCTACCTTTCATATTAGTGTTTAGCAATGTATAGTTTATTTTGCAGTGTATAATTGTATTATAACATATATTTTAATATTTGTCAACCCCCCTTTCAAATGGGAAGACGTGCAGTTTTAGGAAGAAAGTTGAGTTGTTCAGCTTCTTCCCGAATTTTCTGCTTGAGTTTACCATTAATTAAACTTCCAGCAGTTTCCGGCTCCATATTATTTGATTCACAATAATATAGAACCGCGTCCATGTAACTCATACTAGTATCAGTTACGATATCTTGAATTTTCACAAAAAACTCTTTAGCAGTTTGAGTTTGTAATGCCATTATATACCTTTTTTATTTAAGATTATGCAATTGATCCATCAACTGTATCATTACTTCTTATATAAGCATGCCACAGTTCAGCATCACCACCCTGTACATTAATAAGTTCAATTCTAGAACCTTCTAACATATTATCTATTGATAATATGTCATGATCTGATCCACCTACATCAACCAATACAGCATCAGTTGCATCACAACGCAATGAAATATTGTCCGCACCATCTTGACCAGAAGTTTTAATATCGAAATCTTTGTTTATCTTATCAGCCACAATGATATCAAACCAAATTCCTGTGTCAGCACCTACTAATGGTAGTATAATAGTTATGTCGTTAGTTGGAGTAACAAAAATTATTGAACCCGAATCAGCTTTTGTTAATGTAAGAGTATTATCATCATTACCTGAGCCTAGAGTTAATACTTTTCGTCTAAACCCAAATCCAGTGCCTGTTGAAAAAGAAGCAGAGGTTCCAGCTGAAGTTGGCCCAGTTGAATCAACCTGTGATGGTGTAGTTCGTGACAAGACAATCCATCCAGAATTTTCATAAATTAAAGTTACTGATTCACCCACTTCATTAAAGGTAATTGTACCATAACCATCATTGGCAGAAGCTACAGGAGTAAGAACTCCAACTGGTGTACTCGCAGCGACAGTACACACTAATATTTTTATTTGTCCTATAGTTCCAGCTGGAAGAGTAAATGTTGTTGAACCAGTTATAGAAAGAAATGATACTGATGTGGTAACATCTATTTCACCAGTAGTGTAAATAATAGGAGTTGTAGAAAACCCCAACCATGTAGGAATCTTATTGAAAAAAGTTGCTAAAGATGATTTTTTATTAACTGGTGCAGTTGATGCATCAGTAACTATGATTGCCAAATCTTCAGAAGTTGGTGTAGTCACCGACTCTAGTTTTGTAATAGACTTATCTGCCATCTGGTTTCCTTACGTATAATGTTCTATACTCGTTGTTTACTTTTATAATCTTTTATTGCTGCCTTGATTGCATCTTCCGCAAGAACTGAACAATGTATTTTAACTGGTGGTAAAGATAACTCTTCCACTATCTCTGTATTCTGTATCGTACTTGCTTCATCTACCGTTTTATTCTTAATCCACTCCGTTGCGAGTGAACTTGCGGCTATAGCACTTCCACAACCAAATGTCTTAAACTTTGCATCAATGATTTTATTATCGTCATCTACTTGTATCTGTAGTTTCATAACATCTCCGCATTCAGGAGCACCCACAAGACCAGTACCGACATCATTACGCCCACGATCCAAACTTCCAATATTTTTGGGTTTTTCATAATGCTCCAATACTTTTTCTGAATATGCCATAAGTGATCTATTCCTTAGAAAGTTTCTTATTTGAAATTATTTGTATAATCCAAACCCTATTACCATTTTTAAGTCTCTTTGTATATGTAGTTTTAAAAGTACAATCGGGGTCTGGAAAATATGGTACTCTTAAAGCCATCCTAATTTTTGTATTCCGTCTACAGGAATGTCTTTTATCGGTGTAAAACTTTCACCACATCCACAGACATTACCATATTTAAGTCTTTTAAATATGAATCCTTGTTCTATTAAATTTCCTTTTTTATAATCAACTTCTACATCTCCAATTATTTCATTAAGTATCATTTCATTTACTACTAGTGTAACACCATATTGCTCAAATGTCAAGTCTGTAGAATCAATATTATCATCAAAATCTAAACTATATTTCCATCCAGAACAACCACCAGAATTTGCTCCAACTCTAAGATAAGAATTTTCCAATAGTTTGTTTTCATCTTCACACATACTTTTAAATTCTTTTGCTGCGTGTTCCGTTATCTTTACTTCACATCCAGCTTGGTCTAGTATCATTCGTTTGTTCCGTGTGTTCGTACATAAAAGAAGTCCTACAGCCACATGAACCTTTTGCTGAGGGATTGTTAAATTTTAATCCACGATCATTCAAGTCATTTGACCAATCAATTTTTGTATCCTTAATGTATAAATGACTTTTCTTATCCACCAAAATACTAAGACCAAACGATTCAAACTCTAAATCAAACTTACTTTTTCTACTATCAAAATCTACCGTGTAAGTAAAACCAGAACAACCACCACCCTTAACACCAACTCTTACTCTAGTATCATCAGTTACTTTTTGTTCGTTCATGATACTCAGGATTTTATCAGCAGCCTTTTCGGTAAATGAAATCACTCAAAAATCACCTCTTGTAACTGCTTTAATTGCATCAATCTGTTTGTTAAGAATGTCAGTCCTACCAGGCCATTTAATCCATTCTCTTTTATCACCATCTTTAGCAAGATTTTGTAGAAGAGGAAGTATCAAACCTTCTACCTCATTCATTCTAGTACCCCACTTATCGTTTAGCTCTTCTTTTCTATCTGACATTTCATCACTCAGAACTCTCATACTATCAGAAAGACCCGAAATCTTAGATTCTATTTTTTCTAACTCAGGTTTCATACTAGCAGTGGCAGTAGAAGCTACTTCCTTTGCTGTATTAACCACAGTAGTTTGTTGGGCTTTGTACTCGTCTTCGCTGACCGTACTAAATCCAAAATCATTAAAGTCAGCCATTGGTTACTTCTCCTTCTACTTTAGTATTACCACCATTTGAGGCGTGTAATTGTTGTGATTCTTTATCTTCAGCATCATCTTTATCTTTAAACCAATAATCTGTTGACTTGGCTAGCACTCCGACATAGGCACCCACCAAAATATTAATTAAGTCGCGATGGCCATCTTTAAGATCTGAAAAAAATAACAGATATAATAATATTAAAAATGTTCCAGCTGTAATTAAAGAAAGTGTAAATCTGGCAAGCCAATTCATTCTCTTTCTACGTTCTATTCGTTCAAATTTTAGAGCTTCCACAGGATCTTTCCCCCACAATGCTTCTTCTGAAGCGTTTATCATTTCTTTAGCAGTATTTACTTTACTGTCACTTTGTCTTAACTTCTTAATATTTTTTGGTATTTGTATTTTGGGTTTATGTATTTGTATCTTTGCCATTAGTCTTCATCCCATTGTAGTAATTCATGAACACCCTGTTCTGCTAGAAGTTCTCTATTTTTCCAATGTTCACCCTTTACATCATCTTTGTTCTGACCAGTATAACCTACTGCGTAACCATTTTCACACATCCATTT
>VTLG01007768.1_pt1 | contig 29639 bp, 34 predicted proteins | sample 4694571 | NCBI WGS metagenome assembly VTLG01 (sample SAMN12604809, study PRJNA352737) | marine metagenome | biome: ENVO:00000447; feature: ENVO:00000209|ENVO:00000569|ENVO:01000036; material: ENVO:00002151; isolation source: viral sequences binned using virsorter ...
GACGCTGTATTTCCTAACAGATGTCCTGACCTATCGTTACCAGATCGAGAAGTGTGGTATCGTGCAGGGCAAAGGTCTGTCGTTGATTACCTTATCGAACAGCAACTAAGACAAAAAGAAACTATGCTAACTAACAGAATATTGGAGAACTAGCTATGTGTTTTGGTGGTGGTGGAGGTACAATGTCTGCACCTAAACGTGAATTTCAAAATAGACCTGTAACTGTAACTGGTAAACAGACAGGAGTTGATGACCCTAAAGATACAGCTAAAGCAACAGAGACTTTGAAGATAAAGAGACAGAAAGAAGAAGGTACTTTTGTAGATCCAAACCTTGCAACAGTTGAAGAAAAACTTAGAAGAGGTAATAAAAGAGTTATAAGAAGAGTTGATGGAAAGCTTACAAGTATGTCACGAAACAAGTATCGTAGTACACTTAGATCAAAACCTAAAAGATCTTTTTCAAATAAAGTAGGAGGTAAATAGTTATGTGTTTTGGAAGACCCAAACCCCCACCATTACCAGAACAAGAGCCAGTTGATTCTGCGATAGAACAAACTGCTACAAAGGTAGTTGTTGGAGATAAAAGAAAATCTCTTCCAACCAGAAGAAGGAGAGATAGAATGACACCTGTTATAGGTAGAAAAAGATTTGGTACAAAATCTTTACAGATACCTTTGCTTTCTAATAGTGCTAACGCTGGTAATTTAAACTATTCATAAAATGGAATACTCCACACAAGGAACAACCGCAGCAGGTAGATATGAAGCACTTGTTAGTAGTAGGTCTGTCTATGATAGAGAAGCAAAAGAATCTTCCAAGTTAACCATACCTAGTCTGATACCAGAACAGACATCAGGTACAAGAGCTAAAATCAAAACACCTTTTCAAGCTACAGGTAGTCGTGGTGTTAACAGCTTATCAAACAAACTGTTGATGACTTTGCTGCCACCAAGCACAGCATTTTTTAAATTAGAAATAGATGACCTAGAAATAAAAAAGCAAGGACAAGAAGCACTACAAAGTGAGATTGATAAAGGGTTACGCACAATAGAAAATGCTTTGATGAATCAGATAGAAATATCTAACGATAGAGTTGCTATGTTTGAAGCACTTAAACATCTTGTAGTATCAGGTAATGTCTTGTTATATCTGACAGATAAAGGATTGAAAGTATATCCACTATCTAAGTTTGTTGTTAAGCGTGATGAGGTTGGTAATGTGCTTGAAATACTAATCAAAGAAACTGTACACCCACAAGCTTTACCTCTTGAGTTTTTAGAACAGATTAAGCAGAAAGAAAACTATGACGCAGACATGATGAAAGGTGACCTAGATATATATACATCTATTAAGAGAATGAATGATGACTTCTTTTGGTTTCAAGAATGTAAAGGAGAAAAGATACCAAACACAGACGGTAGATCAAAAGTAGATGTGACTCCTTTTATACCCCTTAGATTTATTCGTGTAGATGGAGAAGATTATGGTAGAGGATATGTTGAAGAGTATCGTGGTGACTTGATTAGCCTTGAGTCTTTGATGCAAGCAATCATAGAGGGTGCTGCTGCTAGTGCTAAGACACTATTCTTGGTAAACCCTAATGGTATTACAAGGGCAGCAACCCTAGCTAAAGCACCTAATGGTGCAATTCGAGAAGGTAGTGCAGCAGATATTTCTGTAATGCAGGTAGGTAAAGCAGGAGATTTTAGTGTTGCCTTTAGTGCTATACAACGTATAGAACAGAGACTTGAGTTTGCTTTCTTGATGGCAAGATCAGTTCAACGTGAAGCAGAAAGAGTTACAGCAGCAGAAATAAATCTTATGGCACAAGAGCTAGAGAATAGTCTTGGTGGTATTTATAGTATCTTGACTCAAGAGTTTCAATTACCATATCTCAGAAGACGTATGCACCTGTTAGTAAGACAAGGCAAAGTTCCTAAGTTGCCAGAAGAACTAGTAAAACCAAAAATAGTTACAGGTTTACAAGGTCTTGGTAGAGGTAATGATAGAAACAAACTTATTGAATTTATAACAACTGTAGCTCAAGCTTTAGGACCAGATGTAATGAGACAGTACGTTAATGTAGATGAAGCGGTCAAACGTCTTGCTACCAGTATCGGTATAGATACTGCTAACCTAGTAAAAACACAAGAACAAATCCAAGCTGAAGCTGAAGCTGCTGCACAGCAACAGCTTATTCAAAGTCTTGGACCTGCTGCTTTAGGTTCTAAATTACTTGACCCTAAAGCAAATGCTGATGCTGGTTTAGCTGATGCAAAAACACAACAACTACAACAACAAGGAGGAACCCCTGATGCCAACCAAGAAGTCTAGAAAAAGAGATGATGACGGAAAGTTTGTCTCTGAAAAAGCAGTCGTTAGTCGTGTAGGTGAATACGAGGAAAACCCTGTACCTGAGAAGTCAGGTGATGTCACTACTAGACATGGCAGTACAATTCACTATAGTTAAAAGAAAACCACTATGACTTCATCACAAGTACAAGTATCTGAAACACCACCAATGTCTCAACAAGACCTTGAAGGTCTTAAAGATGAGAATGGTTTATATGCTGGTAAGTTTAAAACTGTAGAAGATCTTGCTAATAGTTACAAAGAACTAGAGGGTAAGCTTGGTTCTGTTACAGAAGAAGATCAAGTATCTGAATCAACAGAAGAATCTACAGGAGTGCCAGAAGGGTATGAAGAATACTATCAAGAAGATGGAACTGTAGATTATAACTCTGTAAATGAAAACTACGGAGAAATTTTAGGAGAGCTATTTAAAGAGAATAGTATTGATCCATATAAAATAGCTGCTGAGTTTGATAAGAATGAAGGAGAGATACCAGAAGAAATGTATCAATCTTTATTAGATGCAGGTTTATCTGCTAATGCTGTTGACTCTTATCTTAAAGGAGTAGCAGTTGACAGAGGATTTGTTGAAGGTGAAGAAGGTGGAGTTGAAGAACTAGCACAGGAAGAAGTAAAAAGTATTAGAGATTCTATAGGTGGAGATGAAGCCTATGGCAAGATGGTTAGTTGGGCTTTAGAAAATCTATCTAAACCAGAGATAGAAGCTTTCAATGAAGCAACAAACACAATGTCTGGACCACAACTAGGTATGATGGTACAAGGATTATATACAAGATACCAAAACGCTATGGGAGTTGAACCAACTTTATATACTGGAAAACCTGCTGCTAGTGGACCTACACCTTACAGGTCAACAGCAGAAGTAGTAGCTGCTATGTCTGATCCTCGTTGGGAGAAAGACGTATCTTATACAGAAAATGTAAAAGCACGTTTAATGGGTTCTAACGTATTCGGCTAATGGCTAAGTTATGTGCTAGAGGAAAAGCAGCAGCAAAGCGTAAGTTCAAGGTCTATCCTTCTGCTTACGCTAATGCTTATGCTGTTAAAGTTTGTAAAGGACAAGTGGCTGTTGGTGGTAAGAAAAGAGTTGCTAGTGGCTACACAAGAAAATCATTAAGAGTTGCGTAATGGCAAAGCTAACACCTAAACAAATAGTTACTCTCAACAAACATTCAAAGCATCATTCCAAGAAACACATGGACATGATGAAGAAGCTTATGCGTGAAGGTAAAACATTTAAAGCTGCACATACAGCAGCACAAAAAGAAGTAGGCAAATGAGTTTACGCAGATGGTTTAAGGAAGAATGGGTAGACGTTAAGACAGGCAAGCCTTGTGGTCGGCAGAAAGGAGAGAAGCGTAAAGGCTACCCTGCTTGCAGACCTTCAAAGAGAGTTAGTAGTAAAACTCCAAAAACTACAGGAGAAATGAGTAGTGGAGAAAAAAGAAAATTTAAAGCAAGCAAGACCAGTTCAAAAAAAATATCTTATCAACATAGACGTAATAGTTTAAAAATTAAGTAATAGTGTTATATTTGGAATAGCTTACATTTTTTATGTCTAAGGGTGTATCAATGACTAAGGCAGATAAAGACCCCACTGGTGGTCTTACTGCTAGAGGTCGGAGAAAATACAACCGAGCAACAGGTGGAAACTTGCAAGCTCCTGTTACTAAAAAGACAGGTCTTTCTCCTAGACAGAAAGCAAGAAGAAAATCTTTTTGTGCAAGAATGTCTAAGGTAAAAGGACCATTAAAAAAAGATGGCAAGTTAACTCGCAAAGCCCTTGCACTACGCAAGTGGAATTGTGGGTCAGTATAAATTAACAAAACGAAAATCTTAATATCAAAAGTGCCTGATGCGTCAGATACCACTTGAGAGAACAGACAGTAGTAAAGTTAGTTTCTCAAATTATTAATCAATCCAAAGGAGTTTAAATTATGGCTAACGCCACAGTTTCACGCCTTGGTCTGGTAAACAATAGTGGGACAGACTTTGAAGCTCTGTTTCTGAAAGTGTTCTCTGGTGAGGTTCTTACAGCTTTTGCTAGAAACAACATCTTCAACGATCAACTTCATTCAGTTCGCACTATTACTTCTGGTAAATCAGCACAGTTTCCTGTTACAGGTGCTGCAACTGCTGCATATCACACACCAGGAACACCATTAGTAGGTGCAAACCAGATCTTGGCAAATGAAAAGATTATTTCTATTGATGATCTTTTAATATCACAAGCTTTCGTCAGCAATCTTGACGAGCTTATGAATCATTATGACGTAAGGGCAACTTACGCTGATGAATTAGGAAAGGCTCTCGCAAAAACATACGATCAAAACGTAGCGAAAGTAATAGCTAATGCGAGTCGTGCATCAACAACACTTACAGGTGGAAATGGTGGTATCACAGCTACTATGGCTTCTGGTAACACAACCTCTGCTGCTGTTGATGGTGATGAACTAGCTGCTGCTATCTATGACATTGCACAGACATTTGATGAAAGAGACATTCCTCCAACAGATCGTTTCTGTGTATTACCACCTGCTGAGTACTACAAGTTAGCTGAATCAGCTACAAGAACTGTAGATGTTGACTTCAACCCAGGTGGCAATGGTTCATTTGCTTCAGGTCGTGTACAACAGATTGCTGGTATTCCAGTAATGATGAGTAACAATGTACCTCAATCAAACGTAGGATCAAACCCAAGTGGAGCTAACAACACCTACTCAGGTGACGATAGTAAAACTATTGGTCTTGTCTTCCACAAGTCAGCAGTTGGTACTGTGAAGCTAATGGACATGACAACTGAGATCTCTGGTTCTGACTACGGAATCATGTATCAAGGTACATTGATGGTTGCTAAGTATGCTCTTGGTCATGGAATCCTAAGACCAGAATGTGCAGCTACAATCAAGCTTGCTGCTTCTTAATTTCAATTTATAGGGTATCTTATTATTAGATACCCTTTTTTTATACCCATGTATCATTCATCAAAGAAGAAGAAAAAGAAAGGTGGGAGAGATTCACTTAAAATTAAAAAAAAGGGGTACTAAAAAATGGCTGTAGCTGCAACCACTGAACTAGAAAGCGTCAACATTATGTTGGCGGCTATAGGAGAAACTCCAGTTAACTCTTTAACAGGTACTTTACCTGTTGATGTAAGACTTGCACAAAGCACTCTTGCAGAAGTCAACAAAGAAGTTCAATCAGAAGGATGGTCTTTTAATACTGAAATAGATTTAACCTTATCTAGAGATGGATCTAATAATCATATATCACTTGCGGCAGACGTTTTAAGAGTTGATCCTAATATTCATCATCACACTACAATTGATGCAATACAGCGTGGTTTAAAACTATATGACAGATTAAATAACAAGTATGATTTTGATGAAGATCTTATTTGTACTGTTGTATTTTTTAGAACTTTTGATGAGATACCAGAACCTGCAAGAAGATATATAACAATCAAAGCTGCTCGTATCTTTGTTGATAGATTAGTTAGTGATGATGGTTTAAGAACCTATACACAACAAGACGAAGTAAGAGCTAGAGCTATACTGATGGAAACAGACTTAGCGAATGGAGATCATAACCTTCTTAGAGGAGATCCTTCATTAACAAATGTCTTTGATACCTACTCACCTTCAAGAGCTTTAATTAGATAATTATGGCTTTAATTTCTAGATCAATACCTACTTTATTAAGAGGTATATCTCAAGCTTCAGATGCAACTAAACAACCTGATCATGCTGATATACAAGATAATGCTGATAGCAATCCTGTCTTAGGTTTAACAAAGCGTTCTGGACTTGAATTTGTATCTAAGCTAAGTAATACAACTTTAGGTAATGTACATATACAAACTATTAATAGAGACACTAATGAAAGATATATAGTTATATTTAGTGATGGTAATGTAAGGGTTTTTGAATTAGATGGTACAGAAAGGACTGTACAAAAACCTAACGGAACCGCTTATTTAAATACTACAACTCCTAAAGATGATATAAAAACTATTACTGTTGCTGATTTTACTTTCGTTGTAAATAAGACTGTAACAACTACAATGGATACCAGTTTATCATCAGGTAATATTACACAGGCAATAATATTTGTTAGTCAAGTATCTGATAAGACAACTTATTCTGTTACCGTTGATGGAGTTACAGTAACTGATGATACTACTGGTAACTCAGCTTTAAGTACTACGCAAGTTGCTACAGATTTAAGAGTAGGTTTAAATGCTGGCTTAACAGGCTTTACCTTACAACAAAATGGTCCTGTAGTTCATATTAAAAAAACAGATGGATCTAATTTTTCTATAGATGGTAATGACACTCAAGGTAATTCTGAATTAGTAGTTGTAAAAAATAGTATTCAGAGATTTACTGATCTACCAACAGTCTCTCCTCATGGGTATGTAGTAGAAGTAAAAGGTGATGATAATACAGAGTTTGACAATTATTACGTTAAATTTGTTGCTAACAACAGCACAGTAGATGGAACATTAGAGGAAGGACAGTGGGAAGAATGTGCGCAACCAGGAATAGAATTTAAATTTAACTATTCAACCATGCCTCATATCTTAATAAGAAAGGCAGATGGTGATTTTTTATTTGGAGAAGTTGATGGGAGTGCAAACACAGATTTAAATACTGCTGGAACATATAGTCAATCAGGAACAACTGTGACTATAACTTCTGCAAATCATGGATTATCAAGTAATGATTCAGTAACTTTTGATTTTACCACTGGTTTTGCTACTGATGGTACTTTTACAATAACAGTAACTAATGCTAATACCTTTACCTATACAGCATCAAATAATGTATTAGATACTCCAATGATAGGTAATGTAAGTTTTGGAAAAGTAAATAATTCAACAATACCTAAATGGGGTGAACGTACTGTTGGTGATTTAGATTCTGCACCAAATCCTTCTTTTATTGGTCAAAAAATAAATAATGTTTTGTTTTATAGAAACAGATTAGGATTTCTATCTAACGACAATGTGATTCTTAGTACTGTATCTGATTTTTTTCAGTTTTTTAGAGAAACTGTTTTAACTGTTATTGATAGTGATCCGATAGATATAGCTGCTGCACATACAAAAGTATCTGTTTTAAAGCACTCTGTACCGATGGGAGAACAATTAGTCTTATTCTCTGATCAAACTCAGTTTATCCTGACATCTTCATCTGTTCTTACCTTAACACCTAAAACAGCTACTATTGTTGTTGCAACAGAATTTGAAAGTAGTGATAAAGCTACGCCTGTAAGTTCTGGTAGTAGTATTTATTATCTAACTAAGAAAGGATCTTTTGCTGGAATTAGAGAATATGTTTCTCAAGAAGATACAGTTATAAAAGAAGCAGCTAATATAACAGTTCATGTTCCAAAACTTATACCAGTAAATGTTTTTAAATTAGCAGTTTCAACGAGCGAAGATGTTTTAGTTGTATTAGGTACTGACAATTCTAATAAATTATATATAAACAGATGGTTGTATGGTGCTGAAGGACAAAAGGTTCTTAATTCTTGGTCAACTTATACAATTAATTCAAACAGATCAATATTAAATATAGACTTTATTGGTACTGATTTATTTGCAGTTATTGAAGAAGCTAATGGTATAACTTTAGAAAAAATTCCATTTGAAGCTGATTTTACAGAAACAAATGCAACTTTTAAATATTGCATAGATCATAAAGTTACCGAGGGAACTACTGGTGTTTCAACAGCTTATAATTCTAGTACTGATGTAACTACTTTTACTGTTCCTTACAGGTTAAGGGCAAGTATGAATGTGATCGGCAGATATCTAGCTAGTGGAGAAACAAGTACTTTTGTTGATACGCAAGGTAATACTAAAACATTAAAGGCAGGTCAAATTATAGCAACGTCTAATTCTACTGACGGATCAACTTCAACTATTACTGCTAACGGTGATTATAGAAATAGTAAATTTATTATTGGTGAACCTTATGAAATGCACTACAGATTTAGTCAAAGAAGAATTATGCAATCATCACAAGGAAGAGATGAGATATTAAGTGGTAGATTACAACTGCATCATTTTTATTTAAAGTTTGAAGAAACAGGTTTCTTTACAGTAGAAGTTACACCAGAACATAGAACAACATCTACATATAAATTTACTGGTCGTGTTCTTAGTTCTACTACTATTGGTCAAATTAATTTAGAATCTGGTAATTTTAAAGTGCCAATAATGTCTAGAGCAGATAAAGTAGATATAGATATTAAAAACAATACTTTTTTACCTACACGAGTTGCTAGTGCTGAGTATGAGGCAATGTTCCATATGAGGAGTAGAAGAGCTTAATGGCATATTTAAGAAAAGCAAAACTAAAAGATCTTAATTATGTATGTGAAAACATGAGAGAAATAGATCGTATAGAAGCTATATATCAAACAGGTGAAAATCCAGAAGATGCTTTACGTTTAATATATTTACATGGAGAAGAAATGTTAACTATTGCTAGTGAAGAAGATCAACCTATGGGGTTATGTGGTGTTGTTAGTGATGGTTGTATATGGATGCTTGCAACAGATGAATTATTTAGCTCTAAAAGGGATAGACTACATTTAATAAGAAAAGGTAGAAAATGGGTTGATGAACTATTGAAAAATTACAAAATCCTATATAATTTTGTATATGCAGAGAATCATTCTGCTATTAAATGGTTAAAAGCTCTTGGGTTTACATTTGTTAATTATTATGAGAAGTATGGAGAGCAAGAAAAACCATTTTATGAATTTCTGAGGATAGTCTAAATGTGTTCAGTACCAGCTATGGTAGCAGGTTCAATGGGGTTAAACCTATTCCAAGGACTATCTATGCGTAATGCTGCAAAAGAACGAGCTAGGCAAACATATCAAATGGCTTTACAAGCTAATAAATCAGCAGAAGAATCTTTTGCTAATCAACAAACAGCTTTAGGACAGAGATTAAAAGAAGACAGGGCATCATCAGCACAAGAAAAATTAGCTAAAACAATACAAGGATTACAAGCTAGAGGAACGATTAGAGCCAGTGAAAGAGCAGGTCTTACTGTTAATTTATTATTAGCTGATCAAGAACGACAAACAGCAAACGCTAGAGAATCCATAACTCAAACCTTAGAATCAGCGACAAGACAATATAGAAGAAATGTACAAGGTCTTGTATCTCAACGAGATAGCAGACGTAATCAATTACAAAGTCAAATAAACCAAGCATATAATCAGATACCTTCCTTAAGTTCGGTTATCTTAGGAACAGCTACTCAAGGACTTTCTACCTTTGCATCAGTTTATGATTTTTCAAAATGACTAACAGTTTTCAAAGTACAGCCTTTCAACCTTCTGCAAGTCCTGTAGATACTTTTGTACAACCTGTAACTGTACAACCCAAAAGTGGTGCAGAAGAGTTGGCCGAGATATTACAAGTAGTAAATCCAGGTCTGCAAGCATTTATTGGACAGAAGATAGAAGATAAAGTTGAAGAAGAAAAAATTAAGTTTCAAAATATAGCAATACAAGAAGATATAAAGAATGGTGTTTTTGGAAATATTGTCACTGAAACAAGAAAAAAAGAAGGACCAGATGCTGCTAATCAACTTATAGGAGCTTCAATAATCGGGAAAAAAGCATATGCTAAACAAAAAACTATAAATTCAACTTTTGGTATCAGCAATATTTTAGAGCGTAGATACAAAACAGATAAAATTCAAATTAGTAATGATGATGGATCTATATCAAATTTACCTTTAAACCAAATATCACCTGATTCAACAGAGTTTCAAAATTGGTTTCAAGGTGTTATTACACCTTTTGTTTCTAATATTTCAAAAGATGCTGATCCAGAAATTTTTAATGAATTTTTATTACCTCAACTTCAAAAATCAGTAATTAATTTTAATAAAGAAGCTCGAAAACAATTTAATACTTTTAACAAAAACAAGTTAATATCAGAAAGCACAAATACTATTAATACTGCTGCAAAATTTTATTTAAAAGCACAGACCTACAAATTTAAAAATCCAGAAACAAGAAATCTGATGATACAAGATATAAAAAATAATCTTGGAGGTCTAGTCGTTAATATGAAAAATGCAGGTATAACTGGAAATGATTTAACTACATTAAACGAAACTTTAATAAGTAATATTGTAAATATTGGTGACTTAGCTATTACTCAGGGCAATTTTAGAGAAGCTCAAAGTTTAGTTAATTTTCTTGCTGAATCTATACCTGGATCTGCTCCTGGAAAAACATTAAAAGATAATCCAAAATGGCTTGAAAAGACAACAGACTTTTTTAGTAAAATATATGAAAAAGAAGTAGAAAATACTTTAAGACCAAGCAAAATACAAAAAGCAAACAGGCAAAATGAGTTCACTACTAGAGTTATAGATTATCGCAATGAAACAGATCCAATAAAAAAAAGTAAAAAATACGAATTATTAAATATAGATTTTCCAGAAAAAGAATTTCAATCAGATATTGACGAATTTGGTCAAGCTGACAACCAATCTTTTAATGAAAAAGCAAATCAATTTATAAAAGACATAAGAAGAGGTCTTTACTTGGTCGATGGCGAACCAGATACAGGTAGTGCTTTTATTGAATTAGATAAAATAGAACGTCTAGATTTGACACCAGATTCAGCTAGTAAAGCTGTAATTGAAGACCTTGAAAAACGTATAAATAATATGAAAGGTTATGCAAAAGATATGGAACAGTATAAGAAAAAAATATTGGATGATGCTAAATCAGCTTTAAGCCAACAATCTAGATTTGGTCCTAGAACTTTAACCAATAAAAACGCAAAACTATTGCAACGATATGAAAGAATTTTAGACAAAGAAGCTGACGAAAGAATGACTGAATTTGAAGAAGAAAATGAAAGGCCAATGACACAAAGAGAAGTTAAAGATATGTACACAGAACTTGGGAATTTGTTGCAACTTGAAACTGGAGTGATTACAGAAGAAGAAGCAGGGGTAAACCAACCTCAAGGAGAATTTAAAATGAGGAAAGTTAATTTTCAAACTCCATTTGCAGCAGCAGATAGAAAGAAAAATCCTATTGAAGAAACTAAAAAAATACAAAATCAACCGACAAACAAAGTATTACAAGATGAATCTTTTGATATACCACAACTTAAAAGCGAAGCCCCTAACAACGAAAATACGACACAAATTGCAGATAACCTAGCTACAGGTTTAGGGAATCTTATACAAAATGGTTCAGAGATTGTAAGTGATATAAGTACAAATTTAGGGGCTTCAGATGGAGATATGTTAGCTATGGCTGATACATCATCACAAGAAAATATTGAAGAACCAGAGCTTAACTACAGTGAAGACAGTAGAGTTCAATCTATAATAAAAGCAGCTAACGCACTTGGTATTAGTCCAATTCCTTTAGCAGCAGTCATAGCACAAGAATCTTCATTTAGACCCTCAGTTGTCAGCACTGATAAAGCTACAGGTAAACAATACAAGGGTTTAATACAATTTGGTCCTTATGAAATTGAAAGGTACAATATAAGAGAGAATATGTCGTTTGAAGATCAAATGATAGCTGTAACAAAGTTTTTAAGAGATAGGGGAGTACAACCTGGTCATGGTGCAAAAGAAATATACGCAGCTATATTTACAGGTAATGTTTCTAATCTTGATAGAGGTGGTGCTAATTGGGAAGATTCAAATGGTACTAGTGTAAATAAAGCATTGCCAAACCTTTTATCAGGAGGTTCTAAATATCAAATGGCAATAGATTTTTTACAACAAACAGGTATTTATCAAAACAATCAGTAAACAATGACTCAAACACCAACTAATAAAAACAATAAAAATGAGCCTATTATTAAAGGTCTTGAACCTTTAGATGAAGCGATACAAGATCTTAGTGCAAAAACTGTTGATTTTTTTGATAATACATTTCTTGGAGATAAAAGAACTCTAAAAGAAATAAGAGACAATAGAAATAAAATATTACAAGACGCAAGAAACAAAAGGAAAGAATTTCAAGATGAATATCAAAAAAATCTAGGGGTTACTGGTGATGTTATCAGAGGTTTTGTATCTGTACCTTTTGGTTTGATAAATAATACTAACAATCAAATAAAAGGTTATTTTTCTTCAATAACAGGCAATCCATATGAGGAAGAAGATTTAATTAATCTAGAAGCACTTGGAGTGCAAAAGCCTGGTGATGAAAATAGGCTTGGGTATGATCTTACTTATAACTTTGGTAAAGCTTTTGTTGGATTTAACTTATCAAATAAATTTTTAAGAGGTGTTGGTAAAAAATATAATATTAGTCCTTTGAGAGATAATTTAGCTATTAGATCTTTTGCAGCAGGTAATTTAGTAGATGCAGTTGCTTTTTCTCCTTACGAAAGTAATTTGTATGACCTTGCAAATAAATGGAAACCTATAAGAAATGATTTTTTTGAACATTGTTCAGCAGCAGATAAAGATGTTCCTTTTATAGAAGCAAAATTAAGACAACAATATTGTATGGGTCTTGCAGGTGAAGTACTTGGTCAAACTGGTCGTGTAGGTGGCAAACTTATTGGTGCTGGATCTGAATTAATAAAAACAGCACCAGAGACAACATCTGCATTAAAAGGTCTTTTTTCTGAAGAAACAATTAAAAAGGCTGATAATTTGATTGATGCAGCAAGAAACATAAGAAACAATCCCATAAAAAGAAAAGAAACACTTGATGTTTTATCTCAATATCAAAAGACTTCATTAGATGATGTAGATACTTTTGCTCGAAGTAATACGGAAGCTCTGATAGATGAAGGTAATGACGATATTATTGATGAATTGTTAAAAGTATCAAAATCAGACGTAGGTGAAGAGGTTACAGGAGATGTAGTAGGTAGAAAAAAACCACCTGCAACTCAAAAGTTTTCTAAAGACTTACAGCCTACAAAACCAGTAGGAATTTTTGATCAAGAAAAAGGTACTCTTATTCCTAGTCGTAAAGTTTTACCTGACGCAGATAAAGATGCACAATTAATTTATGACGGTATTAATGCATCAGATCTTACAGATCCTAAAACTACAAAAGTAATGACTGATGAAATGCAGTTAGGTCGTATTGTAAAAATGACTGATGAGACTACAGTTGCAAACCTTACTTATTTATTTAATAATTATGCCGATCAAACAAAAGAAACATTAGCTGATTATGTTCTTAAAGGTATAAGAGTGCAAAGAAGATCAGCAAGAAACATTAATAGATCTCTTGAAATATTAGAACAAGCAAGATTAACTGATAATAAAGAATTGTATGAAAGAGCAAAGCCAATATTTATCAAGAATTGGAGAAAGTTTACTAGTTTTATAACAGAACTTAAAGGTCTTAGATCTGAAATAGCAAGAACTCAAAGAGTAGGGCAATTAGCAGGTGAAAACCCAACTATTTTAAAAGATGGTTCTAACTTAGACAATGTTGTTTCAATGAAAAAGAAAACAACTGATAAGAATGTTTTAGGTCAAATACAAGAACAAAAAAGAATCAAAGAAGATCAAAAACTAATGAAAGAATTAGTTCCTTCAGAGGAACAAATTGAAAGAGCTTTAGATTCAAAAGATCTTAATGAGCTTTTAGATTTTAGTAGAAAGCTAAGAACAATTAATGGTGATCCTAATGCACTTACAAAATTATTAAAAGGTGATGTATCAGGCGATAGTTTGATAGAAGACATAGGTTTTGGTTTAAGAATGAGTAAAGAGATTTATGTAAATAATTTACTTGGAGCAATAGAAACACAAGAAATAAACTTGGCTTCTGGTCTTTTAAATATGTTTTTAGGACCAATGAAATCAATTAGTTATGCTGCTCTTTCTGATGAAGGTAATACAAAACAAATAGTAAGAGGTATTGCAGAATTAGTTTCACAACAATTAGTTTTAAAAGATTCTTTCAAAATGGCAAAAAGAGCATGGACTCTTAATGAAAATTTAGTTGCACCTGCTAACAGAAAGTTTGTAGATAGAAGTAGTACATTTACTGAATTAGCAAACAAAATAAAAGACGAACCAGAAAACTTATCGTTTTTAGGGCAAAAATCAGAAACAGTAAATCAAGCGATAAAAAATTTAAACGTACCAATAACAAAAGAGCCAATAGAACTACCTTTTTTTAATAAAACTATTGCACCTATATCAATTACAAATGAAACAATATCTTCTTTAGTAAAAACTTTAGGCACTGCTGCCAACTTACCAGGTCGTTTTACTATGAGTTGGGGTGATGAATTTGTAAAACAACAAATATTGAGAAGCGCAAGTTTTGCTGATTTTCTAGAAAAAGGTTGGGAGTCTGGATTGCGTGGCGATCAATTTGAAACTTTTGTTAGAAGAGGTATGGAAGATATAGACAAATTATTAGTTAACCAAAGTATTGAAGGAGTTTCTGATTTAGCACAGGAAGTGTTTGCTAGAAATGCAGAACAAGCAATTTTAGATACTTTTACAAGGCCTATGGGTCAAGGTTATTTTAAAAAAGTATCAAAACCAATCAGTGAACTTGCTAAAAAACCTGGTATGGATTGGGTTAATGCTTTTGTTGGTACACCAGTAAATATTAAAAAGTTTGTTTTACGAAAATTTCTTACTCTTCCAACTTCTTTAGTAGGAACAAAATATGATGCGTCAAGGCCAGGTAGTTTATTAAATAAAATAAATTTTACAACTGGAAAGCCTATTAATATTGGTTTTGGAAACGTATTAAAAGAATACAATGATGCAATGCTTAGTGATGATTGGAGTACAAGATCTAAGGCTTTAGGAGAAGCAATTCTTGGACAAGGTTTTTTATTAGGATTGGGTCTTTTATCTTCAGCAAGAAATGACCCTGATGCTGAAATGGTTTTAGTTGGTGCAGGTCCTATAAATTACAAAGCTAAACAAGTAAGAGAAGATAAAGGTGAAATACCAAGTAGTGTTGGTTTTTTAAAAAAAGATGAAAAAGGCAATAAGATTATAGGTCCAGATGGAAAACCAGAAAGATATTACTTATCATTTCAAGGCTTAGATCCTTGGGAATCTGTTATGGAAATGATGGGAGATTGGCCAGAAGTAACAGCCGAATTAGATGCAGAAGACAAGGAAGAAGCAGGTAATATTGCAATAGCTCTCGCTTGGAGATCATTACAAAATGATACTTTTTTAAAAGGAGCAACAGAACTAATGAGTGTAATGAGAAGTCCAGATAGATTTGCAAGATGGATGAGCAGACAGATTATTAATAGAACTCCTTTTTCTGGAAGAGCTTCTGTTAGTGATATAGCTAAAAGTCTTGGGATGCCAGAAAGCACAGTAAAATATTTAGATATATATTCTTTAGGTGCAACACAAATACCAATACCAATGTGGAGAACTACTGCTTCATCAATTAAAAGAGCTAATGATTATGACTATTTTGATGATGCTACAGGAATACAATATGATTTAAAAAATCCTAAATTTGATAAAAAAGTCCGCAAAGGTGATGTTATTAAACAAGAAACAAGAGAAGATGGAACTCTTGTTGATGTTGAGCCAAAAATACCATTAGTAGAAAACTATTTTAAAAAGTTTGGTTTAGAATTTAAAAGAGCATTATCTCAAGGTGTTACTGGGTGGGATGCTGATTTAGAACCAGTTCGTAATACAAAAACAGGTAAGTTTAGACAATATCCTGTAGGTTTTGGATTAAAAAATTACAATCGTTTTAAAACAAGTGAATCCGAAAACAATCCTATACTTTCTTTTATGGATGAAATAGGATATATAGAACCTCAATTACCTGATACATTATATGGTGGCATATATTTAGATAGTGAAAATTGGTTAAAAATAAACAACAGTATACCTTTAATTAGAGATGAAGATGGCGTAACTGTACAAGAAAAATATCTTGAATATATTAATGATCCAGAGACACAAAACCGTCTGAAAATATTAAGACAAGGTCCAGAAGCTTTAGATTCACAAAGATCATTAAGGTATAGAGAACAAATTATTAAAGAATTGAGAAACGGATTTAGACAAATTGAAAAAGAGCAAGAAGAAAGAGCTATTGATAAATGGTTAAGAGAAGACAGACCAGATTTACTTGAAGCGTATGAGAAAGAACTTGAAGCACTTGACGAAGGATATGAACTAAATCTTGATAACTTCTAAAATGATTATTAAACAAAACCTATATTTAAGGTAAACTAACACTAACAAGGTAAAATCATGGCTACTAACACTGCTGCATCGTTTACAACACATACTGGTAATGGTACCGCTGGTCCATTTAGTATCTCCTTTTCCTATCTATCAGAAGCCGAAGTTGATGTTACTGTTAATGGTGTTTTAAAAACAATTACCACTCATTACACTTTTTCTAGTGCAACACAAATTACATTTACCAGTGGTAATCACCCTGCTAATGGTGCTGTAATTAAGTTTCAAAGAGATACTGATATAAGTTCTAAAAATGTAGATTTTCAAGATGGCAGTGTTCTTACTGAAACAGATTTAGATAATAATACAGATCAATTATTATTTGCTTTGCAAGAAGTAACAGATAATTTCGTAAGAAAAGATGGTTCTACAGTTGTAACTGGTGATTTAATTTTTGAAGGTTCTACTGATGATACCAATGAAACCACATTAGCCATAACAAATCCTACTACTGATAGAACAATAACTTTACCTGATACTACAGGAACTGTTGTTACTACAGGAGATACAGGTACAGTCACATCAACAATGATTACTGATGGAACTATTGTTAATGCTGATATTAACGCTAGTGCTGCTATATCTGGTTCTAAATTACAAGCAGCTTCAAGTTCTAATGCTGGTAGTATGTCTGCCAGTGATAAAAGTAAATTAGATGCTATAGAGTCTGGGGCTACTGGTAATCAATCTAATGCAGAGATTAAAACAGCTTACGAAGCAAATAGTGATACCAATGCCTTTACTGATGCAGAAAAAACGAAATTAACTAATGTAGAAAGTAATGCAACTGCTGATCAAACTGCTGCTGAGATAAGAACACTTGTAGAGTCAGCTACAGATTCTAATGTTTTTACTGATGCAGATCATACAAAGTTAGATGGTATTGAAGCTAGTGCAACTGCTGATCAAACCAACTCTGAAATCAAAACAGCTTATGAAGCCAATTCAGATACTAATGCTTTTACTGATGCAGAAAAAACCAAATTATCAGGTATAGCTGCTAACGCTGATGTAACTAGTAGTAAAAATCTTGCTGATTTAGCTAACGTCCATACTGCTACACCTACAAATGGCCAGGTATTAAAATATATTGCTGCTAATAATAGATGGGAACCTGCTGAAGATTCTATAGGTGCTGGTGGAGCTGCTTTAACTGATGGAGATAAAGGAGATATAGTAGTTTCTAGCACTGGAGCAGTTTTTACTGTTGATACAGGTGCGATTACCACAAGTAAAATTACAGATAATGCAGTTACTACAGCAAAAATTAGTGATAACCAAGTAACTACAGCAAAAATTGGTGATGACCAAGTAACTGCTGCAAAAATTTCTAATAACGAAGACTTTACGATAAATTCTGTAACTGTTGGTAAGGGTGCAAACTCTGTTGCTGGTAACACAGTTCTTGGAGAAAGTGCTTTAGATGCTTCTGTAACTGGGGATTACAATACTGCCATTGGTAAAAATGCTCTTACAGCTAACACTTCTGGTGAGAGGAACACCTCTCTTGGAATGAATACGCTTGAAGCTAACACAACAGGTGGTTCAAATACGGCTGTAGGACAAGGTGCTTTAAACGATAATACAACTGCGTCTAACAACACTGCTGTTGGTAGAGCAGCGTTAGCAGTAAACACAACTGGAACAAGCAATACTGCAACAGGAAAAGGTGCTTTGGCTGCTAATACTACAGCAAATAGTAATACTGCTATTGGATTTGAAGCATTAACATCAAACACAACTGGAGAAGATAACACTGCTGTAGGGCGTCTAGCTTTAGCAGCTAACACTACAGCAATTAATAATACTGGTATTGGAACAAATGCTTTAACAGCAAACACAACAGGTAATCACAATACATCTGTCGGACAGAGTTCTTTAAAAGCAAACACAACTGGAGCAAATAATACTGCGGTAGGGCGTGTGGCTTTATTTGCGAACACCACTGCTGATAACAATACTGCTATTGGTTATAGTGCTTTAGTAGCAAACACAACTGGAGCTGGCAACACAGCAGTTGGTAAAGATTCTTTAGGTTCAGTCACAACTGGAAACAATAACATAGCTATTGGTTTACAAACTTTGGATGGAAACCAGACAGCTAGTGATAACACCGCTATAGGAAACTCTGCATTAGGAGGTTCATTAACTGGTGGTACAAATGTTGCCGTAGGTAATTCTTCATTAACAAATTGCACTTCTGGATATGGAAATACGGCTGTTGGATATAATTCACTAAACTCTTTAACAACTGCTTCAAACACAACAGCGTTTGGAATAGGTGCGGGTCAAGCAATAACTTCAGGCAATGCAAATACTGCTCTGGGGAGTTCAAGTTTAAATGCCTGTCAAACAGGAACTGCTAACACAGTTGTAGGTCATCAAGCAGGGCGTTTAATTACAGGTAGTGATAACACTTCACTCGGAGCGGATACTTTATATGATTGCACATCTGGATCAAGAAACGTTGCTATTGGTTCAGGCGGAAATGGATACACTGCTGGAGCATTAGCAGAACTTACAACGGGTAATGACAATGTTGCTATTGGATATAGGGCAATGAGATATACTACAACTGCAAGTAGTAATGTAGCGGTTGGAAAAGAAGCATTAACTGCAAACACTACAGCAAGTAATAACACAGCCATAGGGAAAAGTGCTTTAGCAGCAAACACAACTGGAACGCAAAATGCAGCATCAGGATCGCAATCTTTAGCTGCAAACACAACTGGTGAGAAAAATGGTGGTTTTGGTTATTTTGCTTTAGGAGTTAATACAACAGGAAGTAATAATACCGCAGTTGGTAGAGCAGCTTTATCAAACAATACTACAGCAGATAATAATACTTCTGTTGGGTATAATTCTTTAGGAGCAAACACAACTGGAACAACAAATACCGCTTGTGGTCATACTGCTTTGGCCGCTAACACCACAGCAAATGGTAATAATGCCTTTGGAAGTCAAGCTTTACTATCAAATACAACAGGAGCAGATAATTGTGCTGTAGGTAATAACGCTTTGAAATTAAACACTACTGCAAATAATAATGTTGCATTTGGAAAAGATGCTTTAAAAAATAACACTACTGGAACTCCAAATACAGGAATCGGTACAAACTCATTAAACGCAAATACAACAGGAAATTCAAATACAGGAGTGGGTTGCAATGCTTTACTTGTTAACACAACTGGTGACAATAACGTGGCTGTGGGTTTTGGTTCTTTAGATGCCAACACAACAGCTTCTTATAACACTGCTGTGGGTGGTGATGCATTAACTGCCAACACAACTGGAGCTGAAAATACTGCTGTAGGTATGAACACATTAGCCGCAAACACAACAGCTTCAAACAATACTGCTGTTGGTGCTGGTTCATTAAATGCAAACACAGCAGCTAATAATACAGCAGTTGGCAGACATGCATTACTATCAAACACAACTGGAACAAGTAACGTAGCTGTTGGTGCTCAAGCTTTAGATGTTAATACTACTGGTGTAAATAATACGGCCTTAGGTACTTCTGCATTATCAGCAAACACCACTACTTCAAGCAACACTGCGGTGGGTACAGAAACATTATTAGTTAATACTGGAAGTAATAATACGGCTGTTGGTGCGGAAGCTTTAAAAACTAATACTGCTGATCATAATACGGCTGTAGGACAGTCAGCTTTAAAAGCAAACACAACTGGAACAGCACAAGTAGCTGTTGGAAGTTCAGCTTTAAAAGTAAACACAACTGGATCTTCAAATACCGCTATTGGTTATGAAGCATTAGATGCCTGTACAACTGGGAGCAATAACACAGCCGTAGGGAAAAATGCAGCAGGTGCTTTGACCACAGGCGGCATGAATGTAGCAGTAGGTCAAAATGCTTTAAGTGACCTTACTAATGCTGCTTACAATGTAGCAGTAGGAAGATCTGCTGTAAGTTCTAATACAACGGCTGATAGTAATACTGGTATCGGCTATAGAGCTTTAAATGCAGTCACAACTGGAGGTGACAATACCGCAGTGGGTTTTCAAGCTTTGGACGCTTGTACTACAGCTACTAATAATACCGCAGTTGGAGATGAAGCTTTAGGAGCAGTGACAACTGGCGGAAATAATACTGGGATTGGAACGGATGCTGGTGCAGGTCTTACAACAGGTTCAAACGTCCTTTGTTTAGGACATGATGCTGGAACAAGTAGTTCTCCGTCAGGAAATATATCAACAGACAGTAACAGAATTTGTTTAGGTGACAATAACATTGCAGATGCATACGTTAAAGTAGCTTTTCAAACTGGTTCAGATAAAAGAGATAAAACAGATATAACTGATTTTAATTTCGGCTTAGATTGGGTAAACAAAATGAGACCCGTTACTTATCGCTGGGATAATAGACACTGGTATGAAGATGGTACTCCTGATGGATCAAAAAAAGCACCACAACTTGAATTAGGTCTTATTGCACAAGAAGAATTGGAGATAGAAAAAGAATTTGGTTTTGGTAAAACAAAAGAAGATATGTTAATTTCATCTATAAATTCAAGCGGATCATACACTATGAAATATGACAGAATTGTACCAATACTTATAAATGCAATAAAAGAGTTATCCGCAAAAGTCACAGCCCTCGAAGCAGGGTAAACTGTAAACAACTACTTTCTTAAAATCATGGAAGAAAAAACCGCAGATGAAATTGCAACAATCTTTTCTGCTGCTGGCGATAGTGTAACTATCATTAATGCAGATGCAAACTATTCAGCCTACACAACAAGAACTGGATCTGCTGAAACTGAAGCTGAATGGAAAGCCTACATTAAAAGAAATACAGATCATCTTGAAATTATTAAAGCTTATAAAAAACTTGATGAAACAACTTCTATTTGGACATCAGAAGATTTTACAGCTATAGATGCTGCTATTACTAAAGGGAAGACACTTTACTCTTAATTTATGAACTTACAAGAAAAATTACAAGAACTTTCTCAACAAAAAGTTAATTTTAGTATTGCTATACATGAAATTAATGGTGCGATGAAGTTGTTGGAACAACAGATTTTGGAGTCTCAAGAGAAACCCGAAGCATCGCAGCCATCAAATAAAGAGGCATCAAACCCACCAAAAGGAAAAGCACCATCAACGTAAGTGGTGCTACCATTTTATTAAGAACTTCTTTTATCATGTTCCAAAAAATAGCTAATGTTTTAAGTATTATCTCATTTCTAATGGTAGCTTCCATGAGTGGTGGAGCATACTTTGGTTACAAGTATGTAACTTCAGAACAGTTTCAAGCAAAAATGATGAATAAAATTCTTGGAAATGTACAAGGTATGATGCCAAAAGTATTAGAAAAAGGTTTACCAAAAGTAACTGGTCCATCAATGCCTATTCTTAAATAATTTAAATTTTAATGAAAGCAATAATTTTATTACTTTTATTAATACCAATATCAGCAAAAGCTTGTAGTCCTCCTCTTGATGGCAGTTATTTTACTTGTCCACCACCTGATTTTGTTTTTCCTTCTCAAGGAAAAAAGCAACCTGCTAAAGAACCTATTTATAAAAACGTATTTGGATGGAAAACTCAAGCATTGATGAAAAAAATTAAAGATTATCAATCCCGAAAAAATCAAAAGTTGATAGAAGAAATGATTAGTAAGGCACTCATAAACTATAAAAAAATATGATAAAAGATGGAAATACCTGACGTAAGTATTCCTGAGATATACATTCCAAACGTTCCAGAACCGTATAGCACTCATTATTTAACTATTACAAAACCACCAGATATAAATGTTCCTGGTTGTACTTATCAGCACAGGGATATAAAGAATACTGGTAATCGTAATTTATTGCTGGAAGATCCCAATGGTGTATTTACAACGTGCGATTTTCCGTTTCCTAGCTTTATCCCTCTTGACTATACACCTGAGAATCTTGTCATTACAGAAGAAGCACCTATCAGTAATGAACCACCGCCCTTACCAGAAACAAAAACACCAGATCCACCAATAACAGAAAAAAAAGAAGAGGAGATTGTAATACCTGATTGTCCTGGTAAAAATGACAGAAGGGTAGGTGAGTTTACATCAGAGTTGCGCACAGAAAGAGTTAAGGGTTATAAGAGGGGAGAAGATGGTATTGAATGTATTGTTATTTATGAAGACGTTCCGTTTATCAATCAATACATCCCAACTACTAGTGCTGTTGTTAATACAGTTGTTATTGCTACTGTCGCTGCCTCTACTCCACTATTACTTAATGTTATAAAACCACTTGTAAAACAAGTTTTCACTAAGTTGACTAAGAAGAAAAAAAATGTAAAATAATAATCCGTAGATAAGTGTAATACCCGTGACTTATCTACTTTAATTTATGAGTATGTGGGATAACTTGATTTGGTAGAATGTTAACAACAATATCTTCACAGGTAATAGCACTAGGAGTATTAGGTTTAAAGGTTACTCCTAACTTTGCTTGTTTTGCACACATTTCCAAGCGATATAAACTAATTTCCATTTTGGTTTTCTTTATTAATAGTTTTTGAGCCTCTATATTTACTGCTGTTGCTTCATGGCAAAGGGCTGGAGACTTGCCTAACGGAATATTAAACTGAGCAGATATTCCATAATTTAAATTAAAATTATCCTTCTCAAATCTAGGTATTTCAGAGTAGTATTTTATTTCTCCAGTATCTTCATCATAAATGGGTGTTCTAGTAACTGTTTCTTTAGGTAGTGCGAAAGACCAACTATCGGTTACATAAGGTGTAATTGTAAGGCTAGGAGAAGCACAAACTATACCCTGACTCATTCTGTAAGATGGCATAGCTGATGGCGTAATCATTGTGGCGTTGTTATTGACTACGCCTTGTGCATTACTAGATGGGGAGGCAACCGTGGTATTAGCAAAGATTTTTGTAGGGCAAAGAAGTAAAGCTATTGCCCAAAGGTAGTTGTAGTTTCTGTTGTTGTTCTTGTTGTTATAGTTCTGCCTATTGTGGTTATTGTGTCTAATCCTGGTGTGACTAAAGTTTCTTGTAGAGAAAAAGCTGCTCCATCGTTTACAATTCCCCAACGAGGTATAGCTTCTAAGTTTGGTGAAGTCCAATGAAAGTTTACTCCCCCAACTGTTTGTTCATTCGTAGTCGTAGGAGTAGGGTTGATATATCCCGTTTCAGATTCGATATTATGTCCTGATGCTGAATAGCTGTAGCCTGTTCTGTATTGATGGCTGGTAATCGTTTCATTTATTACTGACTCAGAAGTGCTTGAGGTCTGAGAAGTCCCTGTACGGAACTGAGGCACGATTGGCACGGCTTCTGCGAAGTCTATCCATATAAGTATTACTCCTATCAAGGAAAATCTTATATAACGCAAAAGAACAAGTGCCATAAATTAAAATTGCCAGCAAGATAGATACTATGGGAAGAATCATTCAATCTATCGTAATGCGGACAGTAGTAGATCCTATGCAACTAGAACCAGATCCAAATGCCCCCGTGCAGGTATGCACCCCACTTGATAAACTCGTCATTGCTCCAGATCCAAGAGTACCTCCAGATCCAATAGTGGTTTGTCCACCTAGAACTGGTAATGCTGCAATACCCGAACTAGGAGTTACGGCAGATGGAGTAACGTCACCCATTGTTACCGACTCTGTTTTTGAAAAAGCCGAGCCACTTGTTGTAACGCTAGTATCAGTTTGTATCATGGCAGGCACGCCATTAGTAAGTGTACCTACATTAATCCCACCAATCTTTCCTGATGTCGTGGTATCTCCTACAGTTACAGATGGTGTAATATTATTTCCGCTAAGACTATATGTAGTTCCTACCTTGTTCGTAACAACATAAGGCATATCTACACTAATCTGAGCAGATGTCACAAATTCTTGCTTGATGTCACTTAGAACTGGTGACATTGGTACAAGTAATAATAATGGAAGTAGTTTTTTCATTGGATACCTACTTTGTTGTTTTTATTATCTATTGTAGTATCTTTTTTCTTTTTTATCTGAAAACCTAGTGATGCAGTACTAGCTGAAAAAATCGAAGCAATAAATGTGGGGTCAAAATCTACTATTTTTTTGCCAGATGGAGGTTCATAGTATGAAAGGGATAAAAGTGTTGCCGACCACAAAAGTACGCAAACTTTTACTATGGTTTCAACTCTACTTGGTTCTTGATCTTCCATGAAAAAGCAGTAACTATGGCAAACTTAGCAAATATTGGTATGTTTGAAAAGTAACACAATGGTAATTATGCTCAAGCTCTTAAAACCAATACTACTAAAGTTCTTTACCACAACTGCTGTAAAGCGTTTAGTAGTTGATCTTCTTCGTGCAATCTGCAAACAAACCTCAAATACTCTTGATGACAGGGCTGTGGACATGTTGGAACAACAACTGTTCCCTAAAATGAACTGAGATGAACAATCAAGAGTTTTTTAGGATACTTATTGGTGAACCACCTCTTGAAGTTGAGTTAGAAATAGAAATGAAATGTAGAGAGGTGGAAGAGCTACCAGAAAGTATTATGAAAGCATATTCTTTTGCTTTGGTAAAAGAAAACAAAATGCAAGATTTACTTATTATGGCAGCTATGCAACGTATTACTGAAACAGAAATCAAGTTATTAAGAACTGAAATGGCTCTTCATCATTACAAAAATAATTTGAAAGAAAACAAAAAGAAAGTAAAGAAGACTACGATATTTACTAGAATTAAAGCTATGCTAGGGATAGTATCTTAAAATGTTCTAATTATGGGTAACGACAAAAAATTAGAATTATTAGAAAACCTGCAAACAGTTGTTATCCAATGTTTGTTGGATAAGGTGAAGAGTGGTGAAGCAAAAGCAGGTGATCTTAACGTAGCTAGACAACTGTTAAAAGATAATGGTATTGAATGTATACCAACAGAAAAGAATCCTATAGAAGATCTGATGTCAAGCCTTCCAGACCTTGATGTTATACCTGCACTTGAAAGATAATATGAACTGTTGGCATTGCCAAACTAAATTAATTTGGGGTGGCGACCATGATACAGAAGATGATACAGAATATTCTATGGTTACAAATTTATCTTGTCCAAAATGTAAAAGTTATGTAGAAGTTTATTATCCGACCAATGCAACCGCTTCCTGAGAAACTACAAGACTTTAGATACTTTCTAATCATAACTTGGCGGCATTTAAACCTACCTGACCCCACACCAGTTCAATTGGACATAGCTGAGTATTTACAATACGGACCTCGTAGAAAAATCATACAAGCCTTTAGAGGTGTAGGTAAGAGTTGGATTACATCTACCTATGTTGTATGGAAACTACGGATGAATCCACAACTAAAGTTCCTTGTTGTCTCTGCCAGTAAAGATAGGGCAGATAATTTTTCTACTTTCACTATGAGATTGATCAATGAGATGCCTGTACTTGCTCCATTACGACCAGATGACTCTCAAAGGAACAGTAAGATCAGTTTTGATGTTGGACCTGCACACGCTGACCACGCACCTTCAGTAAAGTCTCAGGGTGTTTTAGGACAAATGGCAGGTAGTCGTGCAGATGAGGTTATAGCTGATGATGTGGAAGTACCAAACAACAGCTTTACTCAACCGATGAGAGACAAATTAAGTGAAGCTGTAAAAGAATTTGATGCAATCTTAAAACCAAACGGAAAGATAACCTTTCTTGGTACACCACAAACAGAACAATCTTTATATCTGACACTGGAAGAACGTGGATATACAACTCGTATCTGGACTGCACGTTATCCAGACCTAAAAAACAACTATGGAGACAGATTAGCTCCCAAGTTAGCTCAGAAGCTATCAGAAGAGGCTGTAAAGCCTAAAGATCCTGTTGACCCAGAAAGATTTAGTTCAATAGATCTAATGGAACGTGAGGCTTCCTATGGCCGTTCTGGGTTCTCTCTACAATTTATGCTAGACACTAGCTTATCTGACCAAGATAGATACCCTCTTAAACTATCAGACCTAATAATATCTTCAGTAAACCCTGATCATGCACCAGAAAAGGTTATATGGTCTTCTTCACCAGAGTATGTAATCAAAGAATTACCTTGTGTAGGCTTTAACGGAGACCACTTTTACAGACCTGCACAGCAATTTGGTGATTGGATTGAATATACAGGCTCTGTTATGTTCGTTGACCCCTCTGGAAAGGGTCGAGATGCCACTGGTTACGCTGTTGTGAAGATGCTTAATGGAAATCTATACGTTCCTGATGCAGGGGGCCTTAACGGTGGTTACAGTGATGCAGTATTAACAACCCTATCTAAGATAGCTAAGACCAATAAGGTCAATACAATTCTCGTAGAATCCAATATGGGTGGTGGTATGTTTGCAGAACTAATGAAACCCTTCCTTATGAGGTATCACCCCTGTGAAGTACAAGATGTACGCAATACAAAAACCAAAGAACTACGCATAATAGATACCCTAGAGCCTGTAATGAACTCTCATAGGCTCATAATAGACCGCAAAGTAGTAGAAAAAGACTATAGATCTAACCCTAATGAAGCTCCAGAAAGAAAACTAAAACTTCAACTATTCTATCAAATGTCTCGTATAACAAGACATAGAGGTTCTTTAGTACATGATGACATCCTTGACGCTCTTTCAGGAGCAGTAGCCTATTGGACTGAATACATGAACCAGGATGAAGACCGTAATATAAAGTCTCGTAAAGATGAATTACTAAGAGTTCACCTAGATAACTGGGGTTCCCTTATGAATAATTCCATCACTCAAACAGCTATGGGAATGTCTCCTAACCAGATAAGTAATTCTAATACCCCTAACGATGGTTTTATAAGTAAATCTTATTAACCTGCACTTGTAGATAAAACATGGGGGGGACTATAGGGGGGGTCGTTAAGATCCATCCATAGATAGATTATAAATCGACTATAGATTTGACCTTCATCAGCATCTTCATTATAATTAATCCATAGGTTCTCTCCCCAAATAAACCTATAAAAGACCCTTTTAGTTTCCTTCTGGGTGGTTCTATTAAGGGTCTTACAAAATATTTTTACCACAAAAATTTGAAGGGTTTACGCATATATACAAATCTAAGATTTACCCCATATATATAGATTTTTGTAGATATTTAGAGCATAACTACAGTCTTTTATATGTAGTACTGTCATAGAGACAGCACTACAGGCTAGTCATAGATAGGGTTCCAGGAACTTTGGACACAATAATGGACAATTTGGACATAAAAAATAGAACTATGGGGGGGTATATAGGGTCTATTGTTACAAAGTGTTAAGATATTTATGTTTTTATTTATCGATAACCGACCTATAGTAATAATTCAATCAGTACTAGACCTAGTACTATTCCCAGAAACTTATTAATCAAATGACTGCAACAAAAGAAGCTCATGCAATAACCAATGCAAGGGGTCAACTTGAATCTATAAAAGAACTTTATAGAGAGTTCAAAAAGCAAGAAGACTTAGAAGCTTGGGATTGTGGCTCTAATGTTTATAACTGGACAACAGAGGGCATAAGAGAAAAAGCACAAGACGAAGCTTTAAGCGTTGAATTTAGAAGCGGTTGGTCTTCAAACCTCGAAAACATGGAACCTGAAGAATTTAAAATATTACTTTCAACAGGTGGGCCAGCTTGTCAGATTATCGGCAAGTTAGACCAGTACAAACAACCAACAGATATTGAGATTCAATATCAAGATTGGGGGACACCTTGGGAACCTTTACAGCTTAATTCAACTTATGCTGATAAAAGCCCAAACATTACAAGCGATTATCAAGCGCTTGAGTGGTTCTGTAATTGTTTCTACTTCGGGGAATAACTTAGATAATCCCTTAAAGCCTCTGCGGAGGTTTTAAAGGGTTCTCTTAATAGATGAACCTTAGTAGTTGTTTACAGCTACAAACACCGCCCAGTTATTTATTTTTATTATGTCTAAATACATTTATCGAACCTATGATCAATCCTCTATTAAGGGGATTGAAAAAGGAGATAGAGAACACATGAGACTTCTTAACTTAGGTTATAGAGTCTCTCATACATCAAGTGGTTTGATGTCAGCACACATGACTTATGAGCTAATCAAATGACTAACAACCACCATGAGGAGAGCTTAAAGGCTGCTAAACGTGCAGAAATAGAGCGTATATGGTTTAACCAGGAAGCAACTAATCAGGAGTTACTGGAATCCTATAAAGCTCTTGATATTAAAAAGAAGGATCTTTAATTATGAACTACAATTTTATGTCAAATATGCAATGTAACATCATAGATGTTATACGCACCATTAAAGAAGGTAATGAAGATGTTTGGAACAGCCCAAAAGATGAAGATGGTACTTCAATTACTGTGGGAGATTGTTTAGATGATCTTGCCTACGATATTGACCAATTATATAAATACTTTAATTGTGACAAAGAGCCTAATTAACTTTAGGCTTCTTTCTTCTTATTTTTTTAAATGTTAGTTACCTATTATCCTTGGCGAAACTTTTAATGAACCTATTAAGAATTTTTTTATATGAATTTTTAACAGGTTCTTTACGAACCTTAAACCCAGTTATTTTTTTATTATGAAACTATGTACAAATCAGAGTATCCCTTGCGAATTTTTAAAGGGATCTTGTATCTTTTTATCTGATGAAGATGAAGGGAGATATATAAAAGATGTATGTGTAGATCTTGAGAAACATTCTATTATCTTGATTGATGATGATGGTAATGGAATGTATTGGGAGTCTTTACGCAATGCGTCTATCCAATTCCAGGGGGGTAGATAAATGACTAATGACAACTGGTATGAAAACAGCCCTGATATCAAAAAAGAATATGACAAGGCTGATGATGACGAAAAAGCACTCATTCGTGAGATAGAGAACTTTATCAGGAATCAACCTAAAAAATGGAAAGATGTATATGTAAGTCTTCCTAAAGATGAGGTTGGTTTGTTTTTACAGAAATCAATGGAAGAACATAAACATTATTTAGAAGTTGCAAAAAAAGAAACTAATAAAGAACT
>VTLG01011252.1_pt1 | contig 29630 bp, 41 predicted proteins | sample 4694571 | NCBI WGS metagenome assembly VTLG01 (sample SAMN12604809, study PRJNA352737) | marine metagenome | biome: ENVO:00000447; feature: ENVO:00000209|ENVO:00000569|ENVO:01000036; material: ENVO:00002151; isolation source: viral sequences binned using virsorter ...
AGTAACGGTACAGGTATTGCAGATATGAAAGAACGTAACACAAATAATTGCGACTACGTTGGCTACGAAATATCTAAACCAATGGTTGACGTTGCAAGAGAAAAATTTAAAAATACAAAAAATAGTTTTATGGCAGATATAGATGAACCCTTTAAAAATGTACGCATATATGAACAAGACATTGTAAAACAAGGATTTATAGGACATGAAAATGTACGAGTAATTACATCAGTTTTAACTTTAATGTTTATACCTATAGAACACAGACAAAAAGTTATAGCAAATTGTTATAAAGAATTACCTAAGGGTGGTGCATTTATTGTAGTAGAAAAAATATTAGGTGAAACAACACAACTAAATGACATTTACAATGCACAATACTACGATTTTAAAAAATGGAATGGCTATACAGATGAACAAATTGACAGAAAAAAATTAGCATTAGAAGGCGTGCTTGTACCTTTAACAAGTAAATTTAACGAACAGTTATTATCTTCTGCAGGATTTAGTTATGTAGATTGTTTCTGGCGCTGGAATAACTTTGCAGGTTGGGTAGCGATAAAATGACAGTAAGTTATAAAGGCGAAGTATTTACATGTGCATCTGAAATAGCAGTATTTACAGACACAGACGATAACAGTTTATTTATTGCAGGCAACATAAGACCTGTGCCACAACCTAGAATTACATACCGTAGTAGGTATGCTAACAAGTATCATAAAAACTACATAGAATGGCGTAACAATATGCGTGACATTGTAAGAAATGCAATACAATATGGCGTAACGCAAACATATCGTAGAAAAAAAGTTAGTAAAAAAACTTTATGGTTTCCTGACGAACATTTAGAACTTAGTGCATTTTTTGGTGCAAAGCCTAGTGACCCTTCAAGAACTAATAAAGATGGTTCACCTGATAAAAGAACAATTAACGACATATACAACTCTGACTTAGCAAACTATGTTAAGGCTTGGGAAGATATAATGAATGGCATTGTTTACAAAGACGACAAGCAAATACGTCAGTACGATAAATGTAAGGCAGTACATAATAATAAAAACTTTTATTGGATACACTTAAAGCCTATAACACTAGGTAGGTATTTAAATCCACATACGGACATAAAAGCAAATCTTTAAGAATGTGTAAATAACAAGAACGGACAGTTACAAAAGGTAAAATTTAGAATGCGACAAAATTTAGAATATAAAGTAGAATTATGGCAGAAGTGCGTAATGCCTTCTGTTTTGAACTTTTTAGGGTGTAATGGTTTCATTATTTAACATTGCACCCTAAATAATGTATTCTAGTAATATCAAAACAGAAAGGTAAATATGAAACGCAATTATTATTCAGTTAGTCAAATAACAAAGTACCAGCAATGTGGTATGAAATACTACTATCACTATGTAGAAGGCAGACCTGTAAGACCTATAAGCGATTACGCATTACATGGTAGCAGTATAGATGACGCAGCAAATAGTCACTTTGACGGCGTAATAGAAAATGACAAAGGTCACACAATCTCACAATTTGTAGACAAGGCAGTTGATTTTCATGACACAAATGTAGACAAGTACGAACTTGTTGCAACAAAAGATAAAAGCGAAAGCAGAGACAGAGTATCTATTTTAGGCAAAACTTATCACATAAGTTATGCAAAGAAGTTTGACCCTATGATTACACAATATAAGGTTCACGAACAACACAACAACCACAAAGACTTTATAGGTTATGTAGACTTGCTAACAGTTGATGCAAAAGTTGTAGACAACAAAGTTAAAAAGTCTATGCCAATGACACAAGAAACTATGCAGAATGTACTGTCAAGAGACTTACAACTTGTTAAGTATGCAGATATGACAGACATGGATACTGTAGGCATGGCAGTAGTTACAAATACTAAAAACCCTAAAGCAGAATACTTTGAAGCAACTGTAACTAAACAAGACAAGGTTATAACTAACAAACTTATAAAAAGAGTTACAGATGCAATAGAAGCAAATGTGTTTACACCAACAGATAGCCAGAATTGGTGGTGCAGTGCAAAATGGTGTGACTTCTGGGATACCTGTGACTTCGGTAAAAGAAGAAAATAAAAAAAAGACTTGACACCTTTAAAAAACTAGCGTATTGTATGTATATAAACAGTCTGGGAGGACAAATGAACAGAAAACAGAAAACAGCATTACGAAGAAACGAAGAACACATCTTTGACTTGCAGTGGAAATGGCACATTAGAGATTGCCAAAATGACCCTGCAATTATGGCTAAATACACTAAGCATGCAAACACATGGTCTTGGGAAAGCGCTTTTGCTTTAGAGGAAGAAGGTCCTAAGTTTGCAACAAAAGGCTTAGAGTTCTGCGAAGAACTAGGCATACCAACAGTACAAAAAACTGTTGACTTACCTGACATTACATACAATGTATATGGTGAGATAGTAAAGGAAGGTGCATAGGCAAGCAAAGAAACTAAATACAAACAAAAAAAATGGTCTGGAGATATATGGATACATTTATACGGTCTAAGGCTACCAATAAAGCCGAAACACAATTAAATAAAATAATAAACCAACCTGCCAACGGTAGCATATATTTAAACGAAACGTATGTTAACGAAAAATACGGCAGACCCATAAACATGAAGTTTGTAAATAGTTTAAAAGCAAACTTTAACATGGATATGGTTGGCTCTATAGTAGTTCACACAGAAGATTGGAAGTCTTACGAAATACTAGATGGGCAACACAGAGTAGAATTACTAAAACAGTTGTTTGGTACAACACACCAAATATCTTGCTTAGTTTTGACAGGTATGACAGAAACAGAACGAGCACAATTCTACATTGACTATAACAACCAAAGGAAGCCTTTAACTAGCATAGAAAAGTTTAAGGCAAGAATTGCCGCTGGTGATGACCAAGCAATTACAGTGCATGAAATATGCAAAGCCTATGGTGTGTTAATTTCTGGCGTAGATACTAAAGTGAAACAATTACAGTATCCTATAGTAACTGCAGTTAACCAGATAGAAAAAATTTATAATGCAGGCTTACTAGGTAGGACTTTAGATGTTGTATCTACTGCTTATAAATATGCACCAGACATGGGCAAAGAAGCATTTGGCTCATACATTTTAGAAAATGTAGCAAGAGTCATTGCAACATACTTTGACAAGATAGATTTAGACAGACTAGAAACTGTGTTATCACAACAGTCTGCTAGAACTTGGAATGTTAGAGTTTCAGATGACAATGTAACTCTAAAAAGTATAGGTGGGTCAATTAGGATTGTAGATGCCTACAACAAAAGACTACATAAAGAAAACCAATTAGATACTGCATTGCTAATGATTAGCAGAGCAGGCACAACAGGGTCGGCTATGCCAAGAGGTTAGTTGTTTATTAGTGCCCTGCATGTTTAAAATAAGTTATCCTATAGCGAAATAAAATTGTAACTTACTTAGGTTGTTTTTGAGAATGACAACATAAGAAACATGTAGGGCACACCAAAGAAAGGACAAAACAATGGGAAACATTTTTGACGAACTAAAAGAATTTAAGCATTTACAAAAACAATTAGATGCTTATGTTACTAGAGAAGAAAAAAAACATTACGACATAATAGATGGTCAGGCAAGACAAGAACTTTTACAAAAAGTTAACGATACTCCTGACATAGATAGTATTGCAGAACGCAACTATGAGAACAGGCAAACATAATGTATAATGTCTTATGAGGTACACCCTCCAAGACTGTTCCACACTGTGGTTTCATTTAGTGTGCCTTAGTTAAAGTTATACAAGGGTCATTTAGTAAAATAAGTGACCCTTGTTTTTTTATTTGACACAGTTAAAAATCTGCAGGTAGAATTACTACATGCGTAACCGTATTAAGCAACATACAACTGCAAAGAAAAAAGACATACGACCTAATCCTAATAATTGGAGAACGCACCCACAAGCGCAAACAGATAGCCTTATATCGCTTATAAACTCTATAGGTTATGTAGACGAACTTTTAGTTATAGATGACCCTACAGGCGAATGTAAATACTTATTAGTAGATGGCGAAGCAAGGTGGTCTATAGCAAATGACAATGATGACTTGCCTGTAAGCGTACTAGATATTACAGAAGCAGAAGCAAACATAGTGCTTGCAACATTTGACCCTATAAGTTCTTTTGCTGGTAGCGAAGCAAGTAAGTTAGACGAACTTATGAAAGATATAGACATAAAGTCATTTGAAGATGACATGCAAAAAGAAATGGCAAAACTGCTAAACAGAGTAGACAACAATTATGGCATACCACAATTAGAAGCAGAGCAAGAATGGGAAGGCATGCCAGAGTATGACAACGAAGATTTAGAGTCTAAGTACAAAGTTATAGTGCACTTTGACACAGAAGAAGATTTAGAAAACTTTGCGCATCTTGTTGACCAACCTATAACTACAAAGACTAAATACATTTATTATCCTGCACAAGAAAAGCAAAAAATTGTAGGTGAGCAAAGGTTTACTGCAGATGAAGCCTAAGTACCCTTTGTTTATAGTAAGTAAAGGCAGATGGGAAAGTAACTATACACATAAGGCACTAACAGAAATGCAAGTAAAACATTTTATGATAGTAGAGTTACAAGAGTATGATTTTTATAAAGAAACTACTGACGAAGATTATTGCACTATTATGTTGTTAAACCATAACTACCAAACTAACTACGATACATGTGATAACTTAGGCGACAACAAAAGCAAAGGTGCAGGTGCATCAAGAAACTATGCTTGGGATGTAAGTATGCAACAAGGTTTTGATTATCATTGGGTTATGGATGACAACATAAGATACTTTGCTAGATATAACAACAACACTAAATCACCTGTAGCAGATGGCACTATATTTAGATGTATGGAAGATTTTGTAGAAAGATATAGCAATGTAACTATGGCAGGTCCTAACTATGAATTTTTTGTGCCTAGAAAAAAAGGTAACAAGAACCGACCACCATACTTTTTAAACACACGCATATATAGTTGCAACCTTATAAAGAATAATGTGCCTTATAGATGGCGTGGCAGATATAACGAAGATACTGACTTATCGTTGCGCATGTTAAAAGACGGTAACTGCACAATTTTATTTAACGCTTTTTTGCAAAAGAAACTACAGACACAATTAGTAGGTGGTGGCAATACAAAAGACTTTTACGAAACAGAAGGTACAAAGCCAAAAAGTAACATGCAGGTAAATCTACATCCTGACGTAAGTAAAGAGGTAATAAGATTTGGCAGACCACATCACTATGTAGACTATAGTTCTTTTAAGAAAAACAAATTAAAACGTAAAGATAATAATAAGGTATATAATAAAGTAGATAATTATGGCATGAGACACCAAGTTAGAAATAACAACGCATGGATTGATGCAAAGTGATAGTAGGATACCTTTTGCATACAAAAGTCACGTCTATGAGCCTTATATAACACCAAAAAATAGCAAATGACTACAAAAAAGAACAAAAATAACAAAATTAAACCTAAAATGGGTAGACCAGACAAATTAGATTTATTGCCACAAATAGCAAAGAAAATAGAGAATGGCGCTATGCCAGAAGTTGCTGCTATATCTTGTGGTATGAGCAGAAGAACTTTTTATAAATATATGCAGTTAGGCAAAGACGGACACAAAGACTTTACGCACTTTATGCACGTCATCAATGAAGCAAAAATAACTATGCGTTCAACAATAGAGCAAAGACTATATTTGGCACACCCAACATTCTATGCAAGACATTCACCTATGCTTAGAGAAGGCAAAGATGGTTTAGAAGGTTGGAACAACTATGACAATAAAGACACAAACATACAAGTTGTAACAGTAAGTAGCATTGTAGATAGTGCAAGTAAAGACAATGCAATAAATATATTTGACTATGAAGTTAAAGATATAGACAAAGAAATAAACTATGTAGGCGACAATGGTAACGATAACAAAAAACCAACTGACACAGATACAGAAGTGGAATGACCCTGTTTACTTTGTCAATAAAGTAATTGGCGAAGAACTATATAGAAAGCAGGGAGAAATATTGCGTGGCATACAACGCAATTCTTTTGTAAGTGTAGTTGGCGCTAACGGTACTGGCAAAGACTGGACTACTGGAAGGCTTATATGTTGGTGGCTAGCAATGCAACAAGAAGCAGTAGTTGTTGTTATAGGTCCTACATACAGACAGGTATATGACATAGTTTGGAAAGAAGTAAGAGTTGCATACGCATCTGCTATAGCAAATGGCAATCCTTTAGGTGGCAACATAGGGAAAGCACCACGCTGGGAAATAAATGACAGACGATATGCAGTAGGATTTAGTACGCAAGATGAATTTAACATACAAGGTTATCACAGCAAAAGTTTATTGCTTGTAATTACAGAAGCACACGCTGTAGCAGACAGTCATATAGATGCAGGTATGCGACTAAACCCAACAAGGGTTTTACTGACTGGCAACCCTTTTACAACTAACGGTAAGTTTTATGAGTCACATCATAGCCAACGTGATTTATGGCACACAATAAATCTAAGTGCATTTGATACACCAAATGTAATAAATAAAAAACAGATTGTAAGTGGTTTAGTAACACACGAACAAGTAGAAAGACGTAAAGAAGAACTAGGCGAAGAACATCCTATGTATGTAGGTGGTATATTAGGTAAGTTTCCTACAAACTTAGGTAACAATCTTATAAGCCTTGAACTAGCACGCAAAGCATTAACAGCACAACATACACCTACAGGACCTACAACTATAGGAGTTGACGTAGCAAGAGAAGGTAATGATAGGACAGTAGTAGTAAGACGTGATGGTGATGTTGCAAGAGTCCTGTGGTCAGTGCAAGGTCAAAACACAGACCAAGTAGCAGGATGGGTTGCAGAATATATAAAGACACACAAACCTATAAGCGAATATGGCTATGTAGTAGTAGATACAGTTGGCGTAGGAGGTGGTGTGTACGACAGATTAATAACAAACGAATACAGTGGATGGCAGATGCAAGAATTTAAAGGTGGAGGTAGACCAATAGATACTGAAAGATATAAGGACAAAAATGCAGAAGGGTGGTATAGTATCAGGGAAGCACTTATGAATGATGAATTATCTTTTGTAAGTGGTTGTATGTGTAACGGCAAAGAATTAACTTGCCAAAGTTACATAGATGACGAAGCACTAGAACGCATGGTCGCACAATTATCAAGTAGAGGTTTTACTATAGAGGGTGACAGAAAGATAAAACTTGAAAGTAAAGATGACTTGCGAAAAAAGGGCAAAAGAAGTCCAGACGAAGCAGATGCACTTGCTATGACATACTCTGTAAAAGAAACACAACTAGAGGTATGGTAATAACATGGGTATAAGACAAAATATTATAAATGCAATAAATGCTTATAATGGCAAACCAACAAATGTAGACGAGAAGGCATTATATGAAATGTCATTTAGTAGGGATTACAATGACCCACTAGGTGACGTAATGCTACCTAGAACAAACTACGATTATCAAAGAGAAGTTGCACCAATGCTTAACAGCGCAGTTACAGCATGTGTACATTGGTTTATGCGTAGTTTCCCAGAAGCACCTATATGTGTCTATAACTACAATGGCGAAATGACAGAGAAAGTAAAGCCACATCCTGCAACAGATTTACTAAGATTACCTAATCAATATTACAGTGGTACAACAATGATGATGTCAATTATTGCAGATTATTTAGTTAACGGTAACGCTTACATAATGAAAGTAAGAAACTTGCAAAACCAAGTTATACAACTATGGTACACACCAGCAGCGTTAATAAAACCAGCATATAAAAAGTCTGACCCTACAACATTTATATCTCATTACGAATACAGACCTATAGGCTCTAAGATAGATGTAGACCCAGAAGATGTTATACATCTAAGATGGGGTCTTGACCCACAAAACAATAGGGAGGGTTTAAGTCCTTTAAAAGCAGTGTTAAGAGAAATATTTACTGATGACGAAGCAGCAAACTATTCTGCAAGCCTACTAAAAAATATGGGTGTAGCAGGTTTATTTATTGTACCTAGAGATGGTAGCGCACAGATTAGTAGAGAAGCAGCAGAGGTCATGAAAGATAAATTTAAAGAAAGGTTTACAGGCGACAGACGTGGCGAACCATTTGTATCTAATATGCCACTTGATATACAAAACATATCTTTTAGTCCTAGCGAAATGAATTTAAGAGACGTTAGAACAATACCAGAAGAAAGAGTATGTGCAGCGTTAGGAGTACCTGCAATAGTTGCAGGATTAGGTGCAGGACTAAGCAGAAGTACATTTAGCAATATGTCAGAAGCAAGAGAAATGGCATACGAAAATGGCATAATACCTGTGCAAAGACTTATTGCAACAGACTTAACTACACAGTTATTACCAGAGTTTGAAACACAAGCAAGTTATGAGTTTGGTTTTGAAAACGAACATATAAGAATATTACAAGAAGATAGAACATCAGAAGCAACAAGAGCAACTACATTATATCAGGGTGGTGTAATTACTAGAGGTGAAGCAAGACTAATGACAGGCTTTGATGCAGAAGAAATAGATGACATATTTAGAGCACCTACAAACGTCAACGAAGTAGATAGAGACGAAAGAGCACCTTTAGCGCAAGCAGGAGGACAACCACAGTTACTATCTGCAAACCCTGACGAGGTAAAACACACACACAATAAAGATATATTGTTTAAAGAGCCAGAAATAAACAGACGTGAATTTCAAGGTGCTTTAGAAGAAGATGAGTTAGAACTGTCTAGTATATTTGCTAACAGTCTACAAAAAGAATTTGATAAACAAGGTGCAGATTTAGCAGATGCTTATCTTACGCACTTAGGAAACGAAGCAGAAGTTACAGGTGACAAATCCATAGATTACAAGGACACATTTTTAAGTCAGGATGTTGGCACTTTAGTTAACACTATATTGCCATTAGGTATAGGTGGCGATAGAGCAATGAACGAAAGATTAGAATTACTATACGTTAATCATTACAAACGAGTCGCACAGAAAACCTTTAAACATGTTGCACAAAGAATAGGTGTAAGCGTTGTATTTAACGAACTTGACAGTATAGGACAGGCAGTTTTATCACAAGGAGGTACACGCAAAGGACTTATAGATTTTAGTGCACAGGCAAAAAAAACATTATTTGATGTTATAAGCAAAGGTAGAGAAGATGGCGACAACCCAAAGAAGATAGCCAGACAAATAAAAACAATGATACCTGTAGGCAGATTTACTGGTCTAGCAGAAAGAGAAGGCGTAGACGCTGCTAAAAGATACAGGTCAATGTTAATATCAAGAACAGAAACACACAATGCACAAAGAGTAAGCACAGTATCAGGTTATGAACAATCTGGTGTTGTAGACACTGTTAGAGCAATAGATGCAAAATACGGAGACACTGACGAAGTTTGCGAAGATAGAAACGGACAAGAATATACGTTAGAGCAAGCAAGGGCAGAAACTGATTTAGAACATCCTAATGGCACACTAGACTTTGAACCTATTATAAGGACACCAAATGAACCCAATAACATACTTAATAGAAGCATTGACAGAGGAAATACAACAAAGATGGTCCACGATAAGACGGAGGACTAAGCAATTTTACAATATATGGAAAGAGACAAAAGAGAAGTACGACAAGTTGAAGTGGTAAAAGAAAGACCAATTACAAGTTGGCATTACGGTAATTTACCACCTGCATACATGCCTGCAGCAGAGTCAGGTATGATTGGTCAAAGATGTGGCAACTGTAGTTTTTTTGAAGCAAACTATTGCACTAAATGGGAAGAACTTGTGCATTTAGCATTTTGGTGTAAAGCATGGCAAAGCCTTGACCCATTTGCAGAAATGTCACCACAAGAAATAACAGAGTATGACAAGCAATATTTATTAGAGTTAAAAAAATACGAAAGCATAAATTTTAGACCACCAGAAGGAGTCGCTAAGGCAGCAAAAAGAGGACTAGAACTTAGAGCAGAATATAATAGAGGTGGCACATCTGTAGGTGTAGCAAGAGCAAGAACACTTAGTAACAGAACAAAAGTAACACCTAGAACTATAAATAGGATGGTTAGTTACTTTGCTAGACACGAAGTTGACTTAGATGCACCAGCAGCAAAAAGAGGTAATGAGGGATTTCCTAGCGCAGGATATATTGCATGGTTACTTTGGGGTGGCAATGCAGGCAGGTCATGGGCAAACAAAGTAAGAAGGCAGATGGTTGCAGAAGATGAACGAGACTAGAATTAACAAGCCAATAACTGACATTGCACCTAGATGCCAACAATGTAATAAAATGCTAGCCTACCAAGCAACTAGACCATACACAATAAAATGCAGTCGTTGCAAACATGTCACAGTAGTACATTTTAAATAGACTTGACATAATTAAAGAAGTATGATAATCTATAGATAATAAAAATAGTCTATGGAGGACAAATGACTACTTACAATAAACTAGAAAGGTATAAAGACCTTTTAATACAGGCACAAGAATTGCGCATACAAATTCTTGTAGAATTGCAAGCATTTAAAAACTGTGGCAATACTTTAAATTGTATGATTGTAGAAACAAGTTGCAATACATGCAAAAAGCGTGATGCAATTAGGGATGCTGGTATTAAGGCTAAGGAAGAACTGCGTGCAAAGATGAAGCAGGTTAGGTTAACACTTAACAAGCCATCATTAAAACGTGCTGGCTATGCTAATAGAATTAGCAAGTTGCGAACTGCATCTATTAGTGACATTCAGGCTAGGTACAATGACTTCTAAATTAGAAGATGCTTTACTAGGTGTAAGTAACTGCAGGGTAAAACTTGCAGTTACACCATCTGGTGAACAGACAGTAACATTTACAGACCCATGTAAAAAGTATGGTTGTCTTGATTGTCACGCAAATAATTTAGTTGCATGTATGTGCCCATGTTGCAAGAATACATGTGATTGCATAGAGCCAGAATATATAGATTGTATAATATGTGGCTATCATGACCCACATGCAAATGGCTATAATTGTTACAGAGAAATACCTGACCATTAGTATTTTTATAAAAGACTTGACATTTTTAAAGATTGTGGTAATCTATATATAAATAACAGTGACTTGGAGGTCAAAATGAACAACACAATAACAAGACAAGATGTAGAAAACAACACTAACATCAGAGTACAAGTAGCAGAAGGCAATGACGTACTATGGTCATTACCTACTCTGCAAAACCACATGGACTCAATGTGGTCAGAGGTAAGTAGAATAGACGAATTGCTAAACACATGTGGCAATCCTACAGTACATTTATCAAAAATACTTAATAAAGTAACTAATGAATTATTAGTTGCAAAAAAACAACTTTTGCAAGATATAGCAGACATTGAAAACACAGTTGACGGTGCTAAAGCATTTATTGCTTGTGATAACGCTGGCAATGGTTGCTCTTGCAGGTACTACGCATCTAGGAACTACGGTGTAAGCAAGCCTGCTCATATTGTAGTTCTTGCAGACGGTAGCGTGCTTAGAGACTTTGACGAAGAAGATGAAAAAAATTGTGTAAGCACAGAACTAGCAACTGACCCTAATGCAATAGAGGTTTGGGTAGAAGATATTGTGCAACCAGATGCGTGTGACGAATGTGGCACAGAGCCAGAAAAACATGACCAAATGTACAGTGTTACATTATGTGACAACTATGTGAAAGGTGATGCAGAATAATGACAGTAGTAGCAGATACAATAGCCTACTTAAAAATGTCAGGTCAATGGTCTGACAAGCGTGTAGAAGGCAAGGATTACAAGCCATTGCCTTCTTACAAGCAAGCAAAAAAGGCTAAACGACAACACTTACCAATATAAGGCTTGACATAATTAAAAAACTATAATACTATAAAATAAAACAACAGTACTTGGAGGTACAATGACTACAACAAATAAAAACATAACAGATAACCCTACTGCAATGCAGTTCTGGTTTATACTACACGCTTCTGCATCATCTGCATGTGTAGTAGATGGTCAGAGGGAAGAAAACAAAACTTACATAGAAGAACTTGCAAAAGATATAGATGCAATGATGTTGCTAGATGCTAGGTATGACATAAACCTAAAGCACAAGATTGCAGAACTTAAAGCAAGGTTTGACTTATACGAAAAACAAAATGACAACTTGTTTGAGGAATTGCTTGACTTAGAAAAAATTGCAATCAATGCCTACAGTAAGTTAGCAGAAACTCATTCAGACTTAGCATTAAAGACTATTACAGAACTACTAGGTTTTGATACTAATAATACAAATGATTTTGCTAAATTTAGACAATGGTATGCACAACGTGACTACGCTATTGTGGAAACATTTACACCACAAGACGTTGACATGCACTTTGCATCAAGACGACACAACGAATACTTGGCTAGTATATAAACTTCCAAGACTGTAATGCTAGGATAGTTGGCGCTTACTAGCATAGAGGGTAGGTCAGGCTAAGTCGTAATGCTTGACCTACCCTTGTTTTATATGTTCTAATAATAATAGTGCACCTTTTACCTTGTGTGCCAAATAGGTAGAAGGAGTATTTTATGCTAGAAAAAAAGACATTAAGCAATGTTGAATTTAAAGTAGACGGAGACGAAGCAGGCACAGTAGAAGCAGTCTTTAGCGTTTTTAACGTAAGAGACTATGACGGTGACGTAGTTAAGTCAGGCGCTATCCCCAACGACACAAAAGTAACAATGGCATGGGCACACGATTGGTCTAAGCCTGTAGGCAAAGGCACTGTTACAGTTGACGACAACAAAGCAGTATTTAAAGGTAAATTTTTTACAGACACCGAGTCTGGAAACGAAGCATATAAAATAGTTAAAAACATGGGTGCAGACCAAGAATGGTCATGGGGTTTCAAGGCTTTAGAAACTTTAGATGGCAACCCAGAAAATTACGAAGGACTTAAAACTAGGGAGATTACCAAAGTAGACATATTTGAGGTATCCCCTGTATTAAGAGGTGCTAATGCTCACACAGAAACATTAGCAGTCAAATCTAGGCAACAATCTTTTGCCGACCAATGCAAGTCAACTCTTGACGTTGTATCTTCTTTGGTGGAACGTGCTAAATCTCTTGCAGATTTAAGAGCAAAAGACAATCGTACTATTGGCGAAGCATCTAACGAAGCATTGCTAGACATTGTAGATGAGTTACAGAAATGTATTGACTCTATAAATGCAGTTGCTAAGTCAGATAACACTGATGAGTACGGACAAGTCTTGCGACAAGTAGCAGGGCGTTTTTACAAAACCAATACAAAATAAGGAGACTTTAATGGCTAACGCTAAAGAGTTAAAAGGTCGGATAGATTACCTTAGAGGTGAATTAAAGACTGTTTTAGATGAAGCAGGCGAAAACTTTGACATGGGCAAAGTAAAACACATAGAAGGTGACAGTGCGACTAAAGTAGATTGGATTAAAAAGACAGACACTGAACTTAATGCACTACAAGATGAGCATGACGGTTTAGAAGAAGTTGCTAAAGTTAGACAGGCTACACTAGATTACGAAGCAGAAAAAAAAGGCTTAGTAAAAGAACCAGTAGTACATTCTGACCAACCAATCGTAGAAGCAAAAACATTCGGTGAAAAATTTGTTGAAACCGAAGCATACAAAACAGGTTTAGGTGGCAATGGTGTAGAAAGCACTATTGACGTAGACCCAAAATTCATTTACAAGACTGACTTCACAACGTCTGCAGGTTTTGCACCAGAGACATCTAGGACAGGACTTGTAGTAGAGTCAGCACAATACCCACTAAGGGTTGCAGACGTAATACCTGCAGGTACAACTAACCAATCTGCAGTTGTATACATGGTTGAGTCTACATTTACTAACAACGCTGCAGAAGCAGCAGAAGCAGCACAGTACGGTGAAGCAGCACTTGCTCTTACTGAAACTACAAGTACAGTAAGAAAAATTGCAGTATTCATTCCTACTACTGACGAACAGTTAGCAGATGTAGGTCAAGTATCATCTTACTTAGATGGCAGACTATCATTCATGTTGCAACAAAGACTAGACAGTCAGTTGCTTACAGGTAACGGTTCTGCACCAAACCTTAGAGGTGTGCTAAATACATCTGGTATTTCTACACAAGCAAAAGGTAGTGACTCAACACCAGATGCAATTTACAAAGCAATTACAAGCGTAAGAACAACAGGTGCTGCAGACCCTGACACAGTGGTTATGCACCCTAATGACTGGCAGTCTATAAGATTGCTACAAACTTCTGACGGTCTATACATCTGGGGTAACCCAGCAGACTCTGGACCAGAAAGAATTTGGGGTTTACCAGTTGTACAAACAACAGCAGAAACAGAAAACACTGCATTAGTTGGTGCGTTCAGGACATTCAGTCAGTTATTCACTAGACAGGGTATCCAAGTTCAAGTATCTAACTCACACAGCGACTTCTTTATTAAAGGAAAGTTGGCTATTAGAGCAGATATGAGAGCAGCGCTAGCAGTATACAGAGCAACTGCATTCTGCACAGTAACAGGCATATAAGATAGGAGGTTATAGTTATGGCAGTTCTTAAAACTACCGAAGTAAACTCTATCAAAGGTGCTGGTGCTGGTTTTACAGTTAACCTAAACTTTGGTGACGAAAAAATTGAAACAGCAGCACAAGAGTTAGCACTTGGCACAGTAGGAATACTACCTGACGGTAGAAAGTTCCGATATGCAAAAAACAGTTCAGCAGCAATAACAACTGCAGGTCAAATCGTAGAAGGTGAAGCAATGGTAGCAGCACACGATATGGATGTACCTGTAACTGCACAAACTGCGGCAGGAAGTTCTACAATTAGTTTAGAAGTTCCTACTACCGACTTGACACTAAACCAATATGCAAATGGTTACATTTACATAAATGATGGCGAAGGGCAAGGTGAGGTATACAGAATACTATCACACCCTGCACATGATGCTTCTGATGATGCTACATGTGTGTTTACATTAGATGGTGAAGTAACTAAGACACAACTGGAGACAAGTTCTCTATGTGGTCTTGTTTACAACCCATACTTTAATGTGGCTATTATTGATGGTGATGGTACAAGACTTGGCAGACCACTAGGTGTATCAACAGCACCAGTTACAGCAAATTACTACACATGGATACAGACTAATGGTATATGTGCAGTGTTAGCAGGTGCAGCAGTTGGTGTAGTAGGTGATGGTATGAAAGTAAGTCAAGCATCAGGTGAAAGTGGTGCAGCAGACTTGTTTGACACATCTGCAAATCAAGATACAGAACCTATTGGCTCTGCTATTGGTATTGCGGCAGTAGCAACTGATAGCCAATTAATTTACCTAGCATTAGATTAGGAGTATTTATGTCAGATTACATTTCGGACAAAAGAATATACCTAGACAAAGAAGGTAAGGCAACTGATGACGACAGCAAAGGCGTATCTTTGTTAGTCGGTGAAGGTGGCAGTATAGATGAAGATACAGCAAAAAAGTATGGTTTGACAGGTAGCAAAACAGTTACAGAAGAACCTGCAGTTGTAGAAAAAACTATAGACATACCACCTAAAGTAGAAAAAGAAAAAAAGCCAAAGGCAAAAGCAAAGCCTAAGACAGAAGATAAATCTGTTAAAGGACCAGCAAGTGCCTAAAAGCAAATACGGATACGGAAGAACTGGTGGTGGTCGTAGTAGAACGACCACCACTAGGAGAAGAACAGGCAGGAGAACTAACACTAGACGAAGGAGACGATAATGCCAAGTGAATATAGTGCAACACTACTAACAACAACAGAAGTGTTAACACATGTAGAAACAGACTTAGCAACAGCATCCTTACAAAGATTGTTAGACGGCGAAGAAGAAGAAATAGTAAAAAGATACGGCACACACGCAGCAGATGACAGCACTGCTGCTTCACAAGTAGAACGATTTTTTGATGTACATGGTCAGACCTTTGTATATTTATCAAGAGAAGTCGCATCAATCACAAGTGTTGTAGAGAAAGAAATAGATGAGTTTGGCGAGACAAGTACAACATTGTCTGCAAACGATTTTGAATTATTTGACAATAGACGGCTTAGAAGGCTATCAACAGGCGATAACAGCGCTTCACACTGGCAAGACTATGTAACAGTTACTTACGAGCCTTATGACGATAGAGCAAGGCGTAGAATACTTTTAATAAATTTAGTAAAACTTGCTTTGCAATATGATGCAACAAATTCTACAACTGTAGGAGAAGTTAGCGTATCAAGTCCACAGTATTTTACAGAAAGAGAAAACCTGTTTAAAACTATGCTTGGTACAGGAGGGTTTAGTTTTGCATAATGGCAGTTAGGCAGATAGCAGTAAACCAAATGATACATGAGTGCCGTATTGTAGAAGATGACACAACTACAGCAGACGCATACGGTCATAACAGCACCTTTAGTGGTGCAGTAAGAGCATCTGGCGTTGCATGTAGATATTACGAGGAAAGCAACAACGAAATATTTAACGAAGTGCAAGGTGTAGTAACAGTTAGTAGATTGTTATTACCACACGCACAAAACTTTAACCAAGAAGATAGAATTGACAACATAGTACACAAAGGTCAGGGTACAAGCGTTGTAAGTGGCACATTTGAGATTATAGGCGTGCTTACAAGACCTACACATAAAGTATTAACACTAAGAAAGGTAGCGCAAAATTAAATGTTAGACTCTGACTTCAATAGTAACTTTGATAGTAAAAAATTTACCAAAGGCAATGTAGAGCATGTAAAAATGGGCATAAATAAAGTCATGGCAGATTGTGTTGTACATAGTAAGGACATAGTGCCATACGACACAGGTACACTGCATAACAGCATACAGATACAAGACTTTGCAGAGCAAAACGGTAAAAGCATTATAGGTAGATGGGGTAGCAGAGCAGTAAACTATGCAATCTTTGTAGAGTTTGGAACTATCAAGATGTCTGCACAACCTTACCTAAGACCTAGTGCAGATAGATTTTACCGACAACTAGAAAATAGGATTAAGGAGTTTGCTGGCTATGAGTAGAGACCAAGACCCTATTGGCGCAATAATAGCATACTTAAAAACTAAGTCTGCTGTTACTGACTTAACATCAACAAGAATATTTGGTCAAGAACTACCAAGAAGTGAGGTAAGCAACATGCCTAGACGTTGCTTAGTTGTATCTTCTGCAGGTGGCGTTCTTGGTCACATAGAAGCAACCACTATGAGACAAGTAAGAGTTGACATAAGATGCTACGGCGAGTCGCCTAAACAGGCTATGGACTTACACATTACAACAGATACAACTCTTAGTGATTTAAATGGAGAAGCAAGTGGTAACACTTACATATACAGCGTGTTTCAAGAAACAGCACCTTTGTCATTGCGTGACCCTGACTTAGACTTTGCGTATGTACAATCACCATATCTTCTGCAATACAACACAGTAAACCTTAGTTCATAAAGGAGAAAGATTATGGCAAATGCACCAATAACATTCTTAACAGGACCATGCACTGTTTACTTAGCACCTTTTGGTAGTGGTAGTACATTACCAGAAATTGACGGAGACCCTGACGGTTTAACATGGTCAGGTGGCTTTAAATTAGGTCAAGCAGGTAAAGAGGACATTGGTACAGGTGGTGTAGCATTAAGAAAATTGACTACATTTAACGAAATAAGAACAGATGGTACAACAGGACCAGTTAAGGCACTGATAGATACTGAAACTTTTGAAGTGGAATTTACAATACACGACCTTAGTTTTACTGGTAACGCAGGTGCAATATGGTTCGGTGCAAACAAGTATGGTAGCACTACTAATGTTTCTGCAGGTTCTAGCACAGGTGGGTATAAAAAATACTTTATCGGTGACGAGACTGGAGAAGCAAAGTTGTGGAACTTACTTATAGCATTTGGTAATTCACCAGAACTATCTACAGGTCATTCACATCTAAACATTAAAAAATGTTACATGTCTAATGACCCAGAGATGATTTTGCAAAGAGGAGATGTAGCAGGTGTACAAATGACATTTAGAGCATTACAAGACACTGCTGCAACTGCAGACCAGCAATTTGGTGAGTTCCGTTTCCAAACTGCAGAACCAACTGGATAATAAAATGGCTAATTCGGATTTGATAGAAATACTAACGCAAGAAGCAAAACAGCATAAGCGTCAAGAAAGGTATCATAGGCGTAGAGCCAGAACCCTGATGGAACAGGCAGAGGTTCTACGCACCGAATTTGGCATACAAACAAAAATAATAGGCAAAAACGAAAAGGAGTTATAGCCATGTTAGACATAACAACAACAGGTCAAAGCAATCTTCCTATAAAAATAGATGGCAAAGATTACGAAATGAAATCGTATGGTGCATTAGCATTTGGCGATTATTTAAAAATACAAAACTTTACAGATAAGTATAAAAACTTAACTGACAAAGACATGACAAGTCTAAAAGATGACGAAATAGATACGTTATCTAACACAATGGAAGGTCTAGTAACACTTATACTTGTAAGCGTGCCTAAAGAGGTTATACAGCGCTTAAACGCTATGAATAAACTAGCAATAATAAACCATTTTTTAGAAACAGTACCGAAGGAGGTCGGTACGAGTCAAGAAAACACTGGGAAATTATCCCAAGACTTACAAGGTACTATGGAGGGCATGCCAACAAATGGCTAGATATGTCAGTAAATTTAATTAACTTATATATAACAGAAATGCCAAAAATTATTAGCGAAGAAAGGCAAATGCGTTTTATGGATGTCTTAATGACAAACGAAAATGTAAAAGATGACGCTAGGCAAAAATATATAAGAGATTTACAAAAACAAACACAAGAAATACAAAAACCAAGCAAAGATAAAAAAAGCGCAGAAATGAGAAGATTACAACTAAACATGATGGGCATAGGACTTAAAGAGGTATAATGGCAGATTTAGGACAAGCAACCTTAGAGTTAAAAACAGATAATTCTGATTTTGACAAAGGTTTAAATGATGCACAAAACAATATATCTAAATTTGGCACAAAGGCTAAATTAGCGTTTCTTGCTGTTGGTGCTGCTATTGGTGCTGGTATTGGTAACAGTGTAAAAGAATATGCAGATTTAGGTGACCAAATTGGTAAAATATCTGCTAGGACAGGTGTAGCGCATGAATTTATAAGTGAGTTTATACACGTTATAGAACAAGGTGGTGGCAGTGCTGGTGACTTAGAAACTGTACTTATGAAATTTAACACATTCTTACAAAAAGACTTTGTTATAGGTACTGCTAAAGCAAAAGATGCAATGCAACTTATGGGTCTTACAACATCTGATGTGCAAAAATTATTAGATAAACCTATGCAAGAAGCATTACTTGACATGATAGACATGTTAAGAGGTATGACTGACGAAAACACGCAAGCAGAAGTTGCAATGATGATATTAGGTAAGGCAGGTAGAAACTTGCTACCTGTTATTAGAGGTACAGAAGAAGCAATGCGTGACACAATGGAGGAAGCAAGAAGGCTAGGTATTGTGTTTGACGAAGAAGCAGCAGTTAAAGCAGAAGATTTAGCAGACGCATTTGATGAATTAGAGAAATCACAACGTGGTCTTAAACTTGCATTAGGTGAACTTGCTGCACCGACAATGACAAATGTTAGCAGAAGTCTAAGTCTTGTTATTGGCGACTTTGCAAACTTTGTTGACGGTACAGGCAAAGCAGGTGAAATAACTATAGTAGCAGCAGTAGGTGTAAGTGCATTAGCAGTAGCAGTAGGTGCACTATCATTAGTTAGTTTACCTATAATAATTACAATAGGTTCGGTAGCAGCAGCAATAGCAGGATTAACTGCAGGAGTTTTATTAATTATTGACCACTTTCAAAAGTTTGCAACTGTACTAGATGGTTTTAAAGCAATAGGTAATGGTGTTATAGGTATATTTAATAAAATAATAGGTGGTGTAAAAGGCACAGGCTTAGAAATACCAAAAATGTCACTTACATTTAAAAAGTCAGGCAAAGAAATAGAGCAAAGCATAGTTGGTATAACAGATGCTTATCAAGAGTTTGACAACGTGTTACTTAAAAACAAGATGAAGTACAAGGACTACATTAGTGACATGCAAAGTCTGCAACAAGAGTTTAACGCATTTACTGTACGAGAAGTAGGCAAAAGCCTAGACGAGCAAAACGAAGTAAGAACAGAAAAAACTATAGAAGGTTTAAATACACTAAACGAAGAAGTAGAAAAACTTACAGGTAAAAAATTATTTGACCCTGTACAAATAAGGCAGAGCAAGGCTATAGCAGATGCAGGCGTATCTATAAGTAGTGGCGAAGCGCAACTTATGTCAGACTTAGCAGCAGGTGGCACACTACAAGTTAGCACTGGTCAACGTGATGCAAGTGGTGGCGTTATATTTAGGGATGCTACACAACAAGAAATGCAAGATATGTTTTCACACAGAATTGGTGGACCACCTCCTAGTTTATTAGGTATGCCAACTTTTAATGCACCTGCAGAAAGAGACTTTGTAAATAATCGTGGTAACTTAGCAAACATGGGTGGAGAACAAACTACATTTAATATTAGTCTAAATGACAAAATGATTGACCAAGCAGTAGGACAAAGATTTGCACAAGAAGGGTTAGGAGGAGAATGAGCCAATTTACATTTGTTAACAGTGGTAACGTAAGCACAGACCTAGATGACGGCACTATATATAGCGTAGTAACTGTAAATGGTAAGGGTTTGACACCAGTTAACGTAAAATCAGAAAGACGATTTGGTAGAGCAGGTGGTGTTATAAGAGCAGCAAGCATACCAGAAAGAGTAGTCGCATTGTCTATACTTGTGCAAGGTACTAGCGAAACTAATTTGCAAACAAGATTAGATACACTTGTAAGTAGATTAGCAGGTAGTTTTGGTAGAGAAACACAAAGAGAAGGTGTGTTACAACATACAACTGCAGGTGGTAATGCAAGATATTTAAGAGCAATAGCAGTTGCAGGTTTAGAAGAAAACAGAGTGCAAAGAGTTGGTAAGCATAGCATGATACTACCAGTACAGTTTTTTGCAGCACACAGCAACTGGTATGACCCTTCACAACAAAGTTCTGCAGGCACAATAGGTGATGCTGGGTCTTTAGAGTTTCCGTATAGTTATCCTATGGACTTTGGTTTAGGTAGTCCGTCTGTTTCATTTACTGTTACAAATGCAGGTAGCGCAGAGACAGAAAGTTTAGAATGGCAAGTAGCAGGTCCATCAACAGGACCACAGTTGCATAACAGCACTGTCAACAGGGCAGTAAGATTTGACGATTTAATCGTACCAGAAGGTCTAACCTTAAAAGTAAGAATGGGTTGGCAACCTGATGGTGTTGAAACTTTCCAAGCGTTTCTTGATGATGACGCAGGAGGTGAAACAAACGTACTAGGAGAACTAACCAGTAACAGTCGTAGATTTTGGTTAGAACCTAGTACAAACAGTTTATATGCAGTACAATCTAATGAAGATGCTACTGTACATACAATAAAATGGTACAACGAGTTTTTAGGAGTTTAATATGGCAGAGTTTAGTTTTCCTTTTGATGTAAGCGTTGCTGGTGACAGAACTGTAACTGCAGACACATTTGGTACTATGTTAAATGCTATGGTAACAAATGGTGTTGTAAAAGATGCAGATGACGGTTTAGCAGTTTCACAATCTGGTACACCTGCTATGTCAGTATCGGTTGCAACAGGTAGAGCCTTTGTAGGGCATACAAGTAAAAGAAGATATTACAGAAACACATCTGCGCTAACACTTACAATAGAAGCAGCAGATAGTTCTAACCCAAGAGACGACCTAATAGTCTTAGAAATGGCAGAAGCCACAAGCACAAGGTCAGTTAGTCTAAAAGTTGTAAAGGGTACTGCTGCTGGCAGTCCTAGTGACCCATCTTTGACAACATCAGAAGCAACATTCCAGTTTGCAATAGCAAGAGTTAGAGTGGGTGCAGGTGTATCTACAATAGTAAATGCAAACATAACAGATTTAAGGTCTACAAATGGTTTTGCAGGTATGGCATTAGGAACAGGTGAAGTATCACAATTAACAGAAGATACAATAGCGTCAGGTGACTTTATAGCATTTTCTGACGAAAGCGAAACAGGTGACCCTAGCAATAAAATTACAGTAGACAATTTAATGATTACAGGCATACCTCTTGTACCAGAAGATACAGTCGCAGTTGCTAGTGATTACATGCTTTTCTTAGATGGTGGTGCAAGTGGTGATACAAATAAAGAAAGTATTGCAGACTTTATATCAGGCGTAGCAAGTACAGGATTAGGTGCAAGTTCTGGTCAACTGTCAGTAGACATAAGTAATTTATCGTCTAGCATAACAACTATTGCAGATGATGATGTACTTATGGCAGTAGATACATCTGGTGGTGGACTTAAAAAAGTTGCTAAGTCAGTATTAGTTGCTGGTCTTGTTACTGGCACAGAAATTAGTAATGTAGTAGAAGATACATCACCTGAACTTGGTGGTGATTTAGATGTATTAGAAAGAGCAATAGTAACAGGTGCAAGCAATAGAAACATAGCATTAACACCACATGGCACAGGTGTAGTCAGGATTGACGGAACAACTGGTGTAGACATAGAGTCAGGCGCTATTTCTATAAAAAATAGTGGTGCAGAGTCTTATGTAAGATTTTACTGTGAGTCATCAAACGCACACTATACACAATTACAAGCAGCACCACACGCACAATATTCTGGTAATGTAACAGTTGTGTTACCTGCAAGTGCAGACACATTAGTAGGTAGAGCAACTACAGATACTCTTACTAACAAAACTTTAAATGGTGGTTCTATAACATCAGGCTTTGGAAACATAGACATTGGCTCATCTACTATTGACACAACTGGTGCAGTTGGCACAGGAACAATAACTGTTGCAGATGATGCTGTTATAAATTTAGGTGACGAAGGACAGGTAATTTTTGGTGACACAGCACCATCAACAGACCATACAGCAACAGGTGTTGTTGTTACAATGAACTCTGGTGAGTCAGTTACAGCATTTAACGCAGTTTATATAAGAACTGATGGTGAGGTAGGTCCTGCAGATGCAGACGCTGCAACAAGCATGCCTGCAATAGGTGTAGCCTTAGAAAGTAAGAGTGATGGGCAAGCCACAAAAATATTAATATCTGGTGTGTTAAGAGACGACACTTACAATTTTAATGCTGGCGAAGATTTATTTATAGGCACAACAGCAGGAGAAATAACTGCAACTGCACCATCAGGTTCTGGTGATACAGTGCAAAAAATAGGTGTAGCATTAAGCGCAGACACAATATATGTAAACTTTAACACTACAGAGGTACTACTAGCATAATGCCAGACATAACCAAAATAAATGGTGTAGAAGTCGCAAACATTAGTAAGGTAGACAATGTAGAAGTTGCAAGTGCAGATACTGTTTTAACAGGTGAATTTCCTGCACAACAAGCAGACCCAGCACATACCTCATTAACAAATGAAGATTTTGACTCTGGTAGAGCATACGCACCTGCTGTTGCTTACGATACTACAAATAGTGTAATGGCGTTTTGCTATGGTGATGGCGATAATAGTCAATACCCTTCTGTTACTTGTGCTACTGCGTCAGGAACGACACTTACATACGGAGACACTGTTGTACTAGATAGCACAGGTGGTGGTAATTCACATGGTATTTGCTATAACAATGACGAAAACAGATTTATGGGTGTATACGAAATAAATGGTACAAGCAATAATTATAATACTTTAAAAGCATTTGCAGCAGGTGTTGCTACAAGTGGTTCTGGTTCACCTAAGATTGAAAATGTTGCAACTGCTACTATTTATGACCCTTATGCAACAGATAGTAGTACTAATTACAATGGTAACCAACCAGAAGGTAATATGTGTATTTATGACCATTCAGATGGTGCATCTGCTGGTAGAATGTTAGTAGGTTTTAACAAAGGTGGTCCTTCAAGTGGTAGTTCTGTTGCTGGTGATAGACATGACATTGTAGGTTGTGCAGTAACTATTACAGATGTAAGCAGTAACAACAATTTAACTATAGGTTCTATTGCTGTCTTAGTAGATTTAAGTGCTGGTTTTACTGGTGATTTTTTATGGAGTTGGAACGAGCAAAGAAATAAAGTTGTATTATTTTCAACAGATACCTCTGGCACATATCAAATAAATGCAAGAACTGTAACAGGTAGTGGCGCTACAATAACATTAGGAACTAATTATGCGTTAGATACAGGTTCTGCAAATATTATGTCGCATAACAATGGTGGTGAAAATGGTTCTTCTGAAAGCAGATTTAGATTAGATAACTCAAAAAGAGCAGTATACGATAGCACTAATAATTGTCATCATGTATTTATATGGGATGACACCTATGATGACTTTCATTTATTTAATTGCACAGTCGCAGCAGACAACACAATAACATGGACGCAAGCAAATGGTTCACCAGTTAGGTCTAACGGTATTATTACAAGTTACAGTACACTATTTACACAAGGTGCAAGTAGTGGTTGGGGTACAAGTTCATATAATACACTAGGACTTGCATTTAGTTCTGGTAGAGGTAGAGGTGCTATTTTTGGTAATAGTGGAACAAGTCATGGTAGTTCAAACTCTCATGTAGCAGGTTTTGCATACTCACCAACAACTGGTTACAACTTTACAGGAACACATTTTCAAGTATTTACAGGTAAACCTAAAACACAAGTTACATCACCTAGTGGTCATCATCATATATCTGATAATGGTTTTATAGGTAAAAATTTATTTTTTGTAGGTCGTAACCAAAGTAGTGCTGGCATGTCAGAAATAATGGCATTTGATGCAGGTGCAGGTCTAAGAAGTGCAAGTGCCGCTTTATTTAGTCTTGGTAACGCAACTAACGCTAACGCTAGAACAAGATTACAAGGTTTTGGTACAAGTCGTATTGCTAGTATGGCAAGTGGTGGTGCTAATACATCAGGTGGTAAAGAAACAAGTGGTGAGGAATACAATGGTAGTGTACTTGTAGCAAGTGGTAGTCAAAGCGTTGCAAGAATGTCAGGAGGTGGTTGTGGTATTTTGACAGCAGGATTTATAGTCGGTGGCACAGGCACAGATGGTCATGGTGCAGGTACATCTGCAGTACAGACATCAGAAGAATATGATGGTGCATCTTATAGCACTGGTGGTGTTACAAATTCAGTAGGTGGTGATGGTACACAAGTTGCAGGACTACAAACTAATTGTTTAGCAGTTGGTGGTTATATAAGTACATATAGAGATGATGCAGAGTCATACAATGGCAGTTCTTGGACTACAGAGTCAGATGCACCTATTAATTTAAATTACGGAAGAATGTTAGGCAGTTCACATAATGACGCAGACTATGTAGGTGGTTATCAAGGCAGTCAATTAAGTACACATTATTCTTTTAATGGCAGTGCATGGTCAACAAAAAATAGTATGTCTAACTCACGATATGTACAACAACAAATTGGTACAACAAGTGATGCCATGACTACAGGTGGTAGTAGACATGCAAATAATGATAGTGAAGTTTTTGATGGTACAAGTTGGGCATCTGGTCCTACAAACACAATAGATAAATATTCACCAAGTTCTACTATTGATTGTGGTGGTACAGCAGCAGGTGTAGTTTTTGGTGGTGGTACTGGTACTGCTTATGGTGATGCGTCAACACAAATAATGCACTTTGACAGGTAAACATGATTTATTTTTACGCTAAAAACATAACACAATATAAACATACAGATGCTAAAAGATTTATACTGACAGGTTATGTTGGCGACATATATAAAGCACTTGATACTGCCGAATATGGTGGTGGCGTAGAGCATTGCACAGAATGGGTTAACAAACATGGCTACGAAATAAAAACAAAAGCAGAAGCACAAAATATAGTAGATGCAGGAATAATAACATATAATAATAACACAACTGATAATACGCTAGATGATAGACCAGCAATAGTACAAGGAGATATTACACTTGAATAATTTCCCAATGTTAAAAAAAGAACATAACAAGTTTTTAGAAGATTTAAAACAAGAACTACAAGACACGCATAGCAAAGTACAAATATACAGAACTGAAACTGAAATGCGTTACTCTGTACTAAATCATGGTAGGTTTCCTACAAAGGCTAGTAAATACTGGCAGTGTGTTAGAGAACAAGATGTATTTTACAAACAACTTAGAATAGAAGCATATCAATACAGAAAACTATTGGTAGAAATAAAAAAACTACATAGGTATATTGCAAACGAAACTGATGAATTAGAACTAGAATTATTACAAATAGATTTAGAAGAAAAAATGTGGGATAAGGAAGAAAGAGAAAGGCAAGGTGCAGATAGAGTAAGAGAAATAGAACACTGGTCAAGAATAAAAAAAGAATTAGATGACGGTTCTTTTGATACGCAAAATGTAAACACACATCAAAAAGAGTCTTTAAAATTACAGTTACAAGAACGTGCAAAAAATCTTACAGCAGGTAGCAGTCAAGGCGAAATGATAAATGTAATAGGTCCACTAAAAACAATAGATGATGACTTTGCAAAAAAGTTACAAGAACAAGAAAGAGCAATGTTAAATGGCAAGAATAATAGTTAGAAATTCAGATAACTTGGTTGTATTTTGCTTAGAAGATAGTCAAGGTATTACTTTAACTGAAGAAGAATGTAAGTTTACAAATGCAAATGGCACTAATACCTATGTACAAGATATTAACTCTGGCACACATTCTGTATATACTGATGTTACTGCACCTACAAAATTTTGGGGAAATTGTTTTACATATATAGACGGTAACTGGTCACTTGATAGTGATGCAATAAACACTATAAATGAACATAGAACAGCAAATGATTTACCTACAATAGAAGTAGAATTATAAACAAGTAAAGGATAGCCAATGGCAGACCTAACAGTAGAAAATAAAAATTTAAGACAAATTGTAGAAGCAAAGGACAGGCAAATATTAGATTTGCAACTGCAACTTTTACAGTTAGTTACAGCAAATAGTGAGGTTGAAAAACATGAACAGACTAAAAGTGATGAAGTACTTACCAGCAATAGCAAGTCTAGTAAGTGAAGTTATAAAAGCAAAAGAAGATGGCAAAATAACTAATGACGAAAAGTCTAAGATTATGAAAAAATTCTGGGCAATACTTAAAGTATAAGCATGGGTAAACTTAGACCACAGATATTTTTAGCAATAATTGTGCTTGGCGTATTGTCATGCTTAGGTATAGTTTATGAGTACAACGAAATCGCTACAGGATGTGTAGGCGGCATCATAGGATTAGGTTTTAAAGTGCTGGAGTCCGAAGAATAATGTATCAATATAAAGTAACAATAACAAAAGTTGTAGATGGCGATACAGTAGATGTTGACATAGATTTAGGCTTTGCAGTTGTACTAAAAAAACAACGTGTAAGACTATACGAAATAGACACACCAGAAAGCCGAACAAGAGACCTAGAAGAAAAAAAGTTTGGTCTTGCAAGTAAAAAATATTTACAAGATAAACTAGAAAATGCAACCAACATTTACTTAAAGTCGCATGACAAAGGTAAATTTGGTAGAATATTAGGAGAATTGTTTATAGATGACAATTCTGTAAGTGTAAATATGCAGATGGTTGATGACCATCATGCTGTTTATTACTACGGACAAAATAAAAGTGACGTTGCGCAAGAACATCTTATAAACAGAGAATGGTTGATGAAAAACAACAAGATGTAAATGACATAAGTGATTATGTAAAAAGCAAAGGCATATTTATAGCAAAAAAAGAAAAACAAGAATGGCAAAACATACTAAGTACGGCAAGGATGACTCCGACCCTAAAAAACTGGGTAAGGGAAATAATCAAGACAAGGTACAAAGGAGTATAGCCAAAAAACGATTACTTGTTAGCAGCATTGTATTAGCAAGTTGCTTAGCAAGCATAATTGTGATTGGAGAACTATACAATAGATGATTAAGCCAAAACTAAAAATAAAAATACCTAACAAAGTAAAATTAACTGCAAGCATATTTCTTATATTTTTAACTTATTTATTTGCAACTGTAGGTGCGCTAGGACTATCTATAACACTTATACACCCAACAGAACTTTGGTGGTCAATAGCACCTATAGAAACTAGATGGTTTTTAATAACATATAGTAGCGTATTATTTTATTTGGACTGGTTACAAACCTATTACTGGTATTCCGTCTCAACATTTGCTTCACTTATTGTACTAGCGTATGCAATACATATAAGAAGCATAAAACAAGTTTTGCAACTTATAAAAGCCAGTCCAAAAGCAATCTTGTATTCACCTATAAGTTTTTATAAAGAACTAAAACTATTTAGAGACTGGTTGTTTGCAAAAATAGAATACCTTAACGCAGAGTCTGCAAAGTGGCATAAGTTCTTTGTAGTTCTAAAATCACCATATTCTTTGTTAAGGTCTATGGGCGTAAATCCACAACTTGCGATTGCAATACTAGGCGTAGGTTCTACAACTGCAGTAGGTGTAGGTGTTGCAGAAGTTATAGAACAAAGAAGTTTTGCAAATGGTGACAGTGGTATTTACCTTGCACCAGAAAATTTACCAAGCGAAGAATTAGAAAGAGAACTAGCATGGCGTAAAGATAATCCAAGCGACAATACATTAAGAGTTATACTAAATGATACACCTGTAGATAAGTTAAGTATAAGCAGTGTTAACTTAGGTACATCTTTTGCAAGTAACGGACAACCTTCTGCACTACCTTCTGGCAAGACAGATGTAATACTTGTAGATGGCAACCAAACACGCATAGAAATAGGTAAACTCACCTTCTCACGAAATTCTTGCAAAACTCTAAACCTAGAGTCAATTAACGCAAATAAGATAACTATAAAGGACAACCAAGCAGATGGTTTATCTATATATCAGACAGCAACTAGCACACAACCTAACATTAGACACAGCATAGGTACATTTGGTGCAGACCTTTTAGAAACTGACGGTGGCACATACGACAGGTTGTGGATTTCACCACTAGACAGTTTAACTTCTAGCAAGACTAAAATAAATGAATTAATTTTAGAAAATATTGTATCGTCAGGCGGCTCTTGCGATTTAAAGAAATTAGACATAGGTGAACTGGAGATAACTTGGAACAGAATAGGCGGCGATAATTCACTGGTATCCAAAGCATTTACAGTTACCACAACTGTTGCTAGTGCTAATTGGGATGTAACAGGCAACTTAGAGGTTTTAATGGGCGAAGTAGAAAGAAAACCTGATTAATGGTCACAGCGTTTCCCAACCAACCTAGTGATTTAACTATACAAATATTAGAGCGCAAAAGTAATAGACCTGTAGAAGATATATCACCAGCAGTACAATCTGCAGAATACTACGAAAGGTTTAGACAGAATGGTTTAGGCAAAGTAGTTATAAGAAGTGAAGATTTATCTGCAGAAAG
>VTLG01014723.1_pt1 | contig 29626 bp, 43 predicted proteins | sample 4694571 | NCBI WGS metagenome assembly VTLG01 (sample SAMN12604809, study PRJNA352737) | marine metagenome | biome: ENVO:00000447; feature: ENVO:00000209|ENVO:00000569|ENVO:01000036; material: ENVO:00002151; isolation source: viral sequences binned using virsorter ...
GTAAGCGTTACTTCTTTATGCTCGCCAAAATGAATTACGGCAGAATCTGTCAGAAGAATAAGGTCGTCACCACCAACGATATCTTTCACAACACTCAAGCCACCAGCGGTTCGAAGCGCACCATCAGTGGTAGAGGTTGCCTCTGTAGCGTTGTCAGTCTTAAGTATGCCAGAAAAGGTTCCAGTAGTAGCTGAGAGAGCGGCGGTAGAAGAGCCACCAATAACGCTGCCATCAATAGTACCACCAGAAATAGTTAGGTCATTAGCAACGTAGGCGTCTGCAATTGCCGTGCCTTGCCAAGTACCAGTTGCAATGGTTCCAACTGCTGTAATGTTGGTCTGTGAACCCGTACCAAGAGTTCCGTAAATAGTGCCAGCCCTAATATTAGAATAGCTGGCCAAAGTAATATCACCAACCGTAGTGGCGTCTTCTGTGTCAACATCGGCAAACACAAACTCATCAGCAGATTCATCCCACCCCATAAAGCGATTATCAGCGTCTGCTGAAGACCCATTACCGCGACTTATAATGAAACCTTGGTCTCTCGCTGGAGATGCCGTGTCTCCCTTGTTGGTTTTGATTAGGGGATCGGCTACTGTTAATGTCGTAGAATCTACAGTGGTTGTAGTACCACTAACAGTAAGGTTTCCATTAATAGTTACTGTTGAAGATGAATTCCCTATGTTTACTGGGAAATTTTCAGGCGCTATGACGAATGCAGCGCCACTTGAATACATGGTGGCATCAGCATCATTGCCAAAAGCAATCTTGTCATTATCTTGAAATTCAATATCAAAATTGCTATCGGCAAGTAAAAATTTATCTACGCCAAGCTGACCTTTTGTTTCAATGAAGTGCGTAAATGGTGAATATGACATTTTTTATACTCCAATATTATTTGGTGGCTATTTATTGTATTATACACGAATCAGACAATGAACCAATTGCTATTATCTGACATTAAAGTAATAGATTCATTTTGGTGATATAAAGCTAAAGAAGTCGCCCCGTCTATTGTTTCACTTCCCGCTCTAAGAATATTTACAGTATTACCACTGTCAGTTTTCTTAATTACCAATGTCCGTCCTCCGTTGGAAGTAGCCGCGTATAACGTTACATCCACCTCTCCACTAGTAGCATTTACAAAAACAACCACGTTAGCCGTGGTTAGGGTAGTATCTCCGGTGATAGTTGTATACGGAACTATTGCGTGAGAAAGATTCCCAATTGAATCTAGATATACAGATTTACCAGCGGGGTATGTGCAGAAAACTGTATGAGTGCCGCTGGTTAAAGTAATAGCAGCATCACTGTTACTACTCTCATAAACAGTGGTGCGAGTAAGCGTGGTAGAGTCAGCATTTAAAGTTCCTAACCCGACCTCCCACGCTGTTCCATTAGCATCTTGAATAGTATAATACGTAGTATTACTATTGCCTACACCAGCAGAGAACGCTTGAAAACCAGTCACCGCCCCGGCGAGAGTTACCGCGCCAGTGCCTGTGGTGGTTGTAGTCTCTTTTACTCTATCTGCTAAAACCAGAGCCATTATACCCTCGCTTTTTTCTTAAACAGGGCATAGTTTTTAGGTGAAGGAGATGTCTAGATCGCCATCATTAAACTTGAAAACATCGCCAGTTACTACGTCTCTGGGTGTAGTTAAAGGTCCGTGTAGTAGAACATTTCCGGCTGTTGCTTGGTCTGCAATAATAACGCCTGAAACCAAGCCCCAATCTGCGGTAGCCGTAGGAAATGTAATTGTTCCTGTATTTTCGGTAACTCCAGCACCAGAGGGGTCATCCCAAGCGGTGTGCTGTTGTCTTGCGTATGAGCCTCCACTAACTTCCTGAGTTAGGGTTCCAGCTTCCAGAGTATCGGATTCATAAAATTGAATTAATCCAACGTACACACTTGTACCGGGAGTGGTGAAAGCTGTATTTCTCAATACATGATTGATCAGCTTTGCTTCCAAATAATTGCTCATGGCATCTGACATTTTTATCTCCTATTGTATCTTATCTTAAAAAGAGGCTAACTCTGATCTTTTCCATGTGTTGCTACTAACACAAATATACAGATAGTGGTTGCCGCCAGAACTTCCCCATCTAATTTCACCTTGGCTGCACGTTGCGCTAGAGGAGGCTGGAGCATTGTCATTCTGCATTATAAGTTGGCCATTTAAAGTTAGCTCATTATCGGAAGAATCCCATTTTATATCCGCATCGTAACTGACCACATCAGAACTGGTCCAAAAAGCAACCCCGCCGTCTGCGGGGGTGACACTGGGGTCAATAGCAGCAAAGGAATCAATTCCATCTGTAAAATTTGTACGTACATCTGACGGAGATATCGCCCCCGTGATATTATCTGGTAATAGGCTGTTAGCCTGCGATGTTAAATCACTTTTGCTTTTTTTAGTCATCTTTAATATCAATCAGATTATAATGGGACTGCACACTCTATTATACACCAAATACAAAAAAACCGCCCCCACTTTTCATGAGGACGGTCTTTTGTGTAGCCAATTGGCTTGGGATTAGAAGGAGCCGAGGAGAATTCTCCTGTTGTCCAGCACAGCAAATCCCAGTTCAGCCCAACCGTAGAAGCCCGCTCTCTGATGACGATGTAGTGCTTCGTCTTCAAAGATCTGAACTTCTTGCTTCACGGGCATGATAAAGCTGTCGTTGGCTGAAAGATCAAGACCAACAACTAGCTCGTTATCACTAGCCTGAAGCGTACCGGAAAGCTGATTGACGAAGAAGGTCTGATACTCTTGACCTTCGCCAAGCTCGTCGATGTCGTGAAGGTTCACACCAAACACGCGAGTCAGAGAGGCGCTATCGTCACCGGCCATATAAATCTCGCGGCGAGTAACTTCATCAACCTGATCAAGACCCCAGTTCCTGATATCTTCAAGAGCTTCAGGGCTGAGCCACAGGTCTGTTAGTCTTCCGCGATTAAGGGAACCACCGTTTCCGCCAGCGTTACGGCGCATTACACTCTTTAGAAGAGATACAAGGCGCTTGGTAAACTGCCCAGCGGAGGCGTCAGCGTCGTAAACCAAAATGTTGCGGTCTACGCCAGCAGCAAGCAGGGTATGCCAGCCATCATCGTTAATCTTCTTAACGAATCCAGCTTCGAGAACCTGCATGGCACGACCCACTACATCCCAACGTGCTTCTCTTGCATAACGCAAGAGATAATCGATTGAACTTGCAACCGTGTACGTGGGAACCATGACATAGTCGCCTTCCACAGCGCGCTCTGGAATACGGCCATGGCCGGGGTTCGTGTAAGCAACGTGATCATTTTCCGTACCCGGCGCAAGGAGGTCTAGTGGAAATTCCACGCTGACACCCGGCTCCATCGGTAGTCTTTGGAAAATGTTATCTAGAATATCACCAACCAAAACGCCTTTGCGAAGAGGTAATTCTAGAGCAAGCGCTAACTCATGCTGCGCGTTGAGCGCTTCAGTCTTATCAGCACTGCCTGAGCGCTTGATAAGTTCGATAAAAGGACCATCAGGTCTTGTCATTCTACTCATTCTATCGTCTCCTTTTAAAGGGTTAATTACTTAAGTAGCGCACCAGCTACAGTATTCTGAATCGGAATTGGCAGATTAACTTCAACCTTGCAATAGCCATCTTCGTCCTTAGTGGACATAAAGCGGCCAACAGCAGTGTATTCAGTATCGTCAACACTAGCTGCTACAGCAAACTTGCCAGTATCTGCGTCGTCCATGAAAGCAAGAGCGCCAGCAGTAGGCGTTCCTTCAATCTGATCAGTAACGACATAACCCTTCTTCAGGATGGACACTTTGCCACCTTTCTGGACTTCATCTTTGTGGAAGTTGATGTGTTGACGGGTAAGGTCAAGATCAACTACATCGTTGAGCAAAACGCCAACCGGGATCACGGAGCCATTAGCCCCTTGGATCGATACCAAAGCACCGGCTTGATCCATTGCAGCGCCAGAACCAGCGGTGCTGATGGAAACAATCTGACCCTTCTCGGCTGTTTCGTTCATAAAGAACGAAATGTCTACATCAAGTTCATGTCTGTCAGCTTTTAAAGCCATATCTATTTCTCCTATTTTATGGACAATAAGATTTACTATTGGTTACTCTTCGTCGATACTAGCTGTTGTATGAAGAACATGTTTCTCAAGCCATGAGCTTGCACTTGTTCGCGCAGTATCAATCTCGTCATTACCGGCGTCAGCAAGTGCTGCGTCAGTATCTTCTTCTGCGTTGTCAAGAGCTTCAACGTCTACATCAGCTTCTGCTTCATCGACGGTCTCGTCGGTTTCATCAGACGCTTCTGTTTCGGTTTCGGCCTTCTTCTTCATGTAACCGGCATCTTCTTCGTCTTCTTCTTCGTCATCCTTCTTCTCGAAGGGATTGCCTTTCTTAGCAGTAAGATTGACAATCTCATCAAACATTTCATCTGAAACGTCAGCGAATGTCTCTAGAGCCTTCTCAATGTCGGCTTCATCAAAACCGGCTTCGACTAGGGCTGTCTTACGAGCCTCAAGCTTGATCGCAGTTTCATGAGCTTCAATCTTTGAGTTAGCTTCAGTAAGCTCTTCATCCTTCTTAGCTAGTAGCTCTTCAATTTCTTGAACTTTGTCTTCAAAAGCTTTTGCGTCTTCTTGTAACTTAGCAATAGCTTCATCTTTTTCAACAATAGATGCTTCAAAGGCTTCGACCTTAGCTTGCACCTCTTCGTCCTTTTTCGCAGAGATTGCGGACTTTAGAGCTTCTTCATCACTCTTCGCTTGATTTAGAGCGGCTCTAAGTTCGTCGTTCTGTTTTTGTAGTAACTGGATGTCTTCATTAGCCATGTTGAAGTTCTCCCTAATATTTGACTGAGTTATCGAATATGTCTCATTGTTCTTCTTAAACAAACTTGTGTCATTAATAATGACGCTTCTTGGATTCGCAGGGTTACTGACCAATCCTTTACCGGAAAATGATATACTCCTCAATAAACGCCCAAGTTGATGTCCCTCATACTCTCCTGTGCCTCCATATGATCTAAGATGTTTTGTTAAAAATGAAGACTCTTCGCTTCTCGCTATGGTTTTGTGTTGTCCATCAGGAGTAATTACACCGTAATCAAATCCCGCAAACAGACACTCCATGCTAACAAACCATTTGTCTTCTTCAATTTCAGAAATAATCTTAGCCATTCTTTCCTTTAACTTGGGGTCCGACCAACTGTTATAAAGAACGGCACTAGTAATAATGTCAAATTGTTCTGGGAGATTTTTTGTACCAACAATCTCGTGGACTTTTTGACCATTAGAATCGAGAACAAAATTTCCAGTTATATGACCGATGATATCTGTTTCATCGTGCATGAAATTAAACTGTTTATCTTCTGGGGTGTTTCTAGCGACCCATGTTTCTTCAATATCGAAAATGTCATCATTTTTATTCCATCCCGTAGAAACAAGAACGGAAGTTAAATAATACAGATCAAATTGTTCTTTGTTTTCCGCAAAAGAATTTAACGCAACCAATTTTGCCTTCTCTTCCTCACCTTCGCTGGGAGTATGACTCCTCAAGGGGGAAGAATACGCAATACTAGAAGTGGCCCGAAGAACCTCTTCGAGACCATCTCTGAGTTCATATTTGTAAATAGGTATGCTCATATAATTCACCTCAGTAAACTATACACCATAAATCTAAATAAATCCAAAAACTAGCCCTCGCAGTAGAGAGCATAAGCTGAGATATGCATATATCTTACCTCATCGATAGTTGGAGATCTATCATTCGTGGCAACAAAATCACTGTTGAACTGCTTGAGGGCCGTTAATACAGAAGCGTCAGCCTCAAGATTTTGTTTGAGAATATCATTTATAATATTGGCATCTACGGTTGTATAGGGTTGCATGTTACATAGAAGACTTAGCTTAACGTACTCTAATTCTTCCATTTGTGTTTTTGTCAACCCGCGCAGATTTTTCTTGCCATAGTGAGCTAGAAGTGGAGGATGAACAATTTCTGCAATCTTGCTTTGAGCCTGAGTGGCCCATAGCATAAGATTGATACGCTCTGAGTCAGCAGAAACGCGAGGCTCTACCGTTTTTTGCTTGCGCTTTTGCTTGTCTTTGGAATTCTTAGGTCTACCGTCTTCAGGCCGACCTTTTGGTTCGAATTGTTCTTGCTGTTGAAGATTCGGATCTTTTTCTTTCTTCTCCTGCTGTCTATCAAACTTTTTCTGATCTCTATCTTCTTGCTTATCCTTAACCTCCTCTTTCTTTTCCTCAATCTGCTCATCACTACGTCTATCGTCAGGATTGGTGAGTGGGTGATCTCCGGTATCATCACAAGGCACAAGTCCCACATCTTCTGGAGCAATCATGTCTTTTTGCAAAGCGATTTTTTCTAAATCGTTGCGATGTTGCGGGTTGTGATAAGGTCCAGACTTTTGAGGAATAGATTCGGATTTTCGTTCTCTTGACTCTCTCTTAATTCTGATCTTTTCGATTTCAGGAATTTCTCCAAACCTTTCTTGTAGAGTCTCATAACTGATAATATCTCTATCAGCCAATTGAATCAATAAGTTCTTTTCTGACGCTTCATCAGATAGGGTCATCTGATCAAAATGAACTTTAGCAGGAAATCTAAAGCCCATAGCCTTTTGAACAATTTCAATCTCCTGATTCCAGAAATCAGCCAAGACCTCTCTGCCGTATTCAAGTCTTTCGACTAGAGTCTTTAGAGAGATGAAATTATTTGTAAAGCCCCCGCCAGTGTTGGCCATTCCTGTGAGAGTGGGAGGAATCCCCAGACCGGCATAAATGTTGGTAAGAACCGGTTGGTATTTTTCAGAACCTAAAAATCTATATACTTGACTATTAGATTCAGTAAACTTAAGTTCTGGTCCCCAAACCAGATCCATCGTTCCCCCGCCCACATTGCTGGCTAGGATATTTCTAAGCTTATTGATAGCAGCTTTAGTGGGGAGAATTTTATTATCTAAATCACCTATGCTCCACAAGCGTATATTAGAGATGGCCCCGTCAAGCGCAGAGATATCTGCGAGCTTCATTTTCTCTAACATGATTATATCATCAAGGATCGCAAAAATAAGAGGGCTAGCCCAAACCAACCAGTCGTCCTTTTTGTAGTGAAACACAGAAATCTTATCTGGGTCCAAGGGGATGACTGTCTGGCCGTTTTTAACAGCCTCTAAGAGGTCGGATGGTAGCTGGTTAACGAGTCCTCTGTATCTTGACTGACCAGTTAAGCCACCAGATAGATACCCCTTCATCAGGTTGGAAATCTTTAAAGCGTACTGAGGCTTGCCTACAAACATCGCTAGTTCTTGACCAACCACTTCAACAGAAAGAGGGTTCAGAAAATCGTACTTCCAAGGAACCTCTCTCTTCACAAAGGGTACAGATTCTGGTATAATGTCTGCTCCAGAAGATCTAAGCTCTGTTTCTAGCTTTTTGTTAATTTTGGCATTTCTTCTTTTTACAATAACATTTCCACATCTATACAGAGTGTTAAGAAACCTTTCTGATCTTTCTTTTCCATGAATTTTTTTAAACCATTTTCGGTAGAATTTTTCTATCCTCTTGTTAGGATGAACAAGCCCAATGCCCTGACTACCAAAATCCCCCATGAGATCAATAACGTTTCTGATTATACCAACTTTATCATAAGCAGACATGCATAGACCAATAGCCTCTTTCTGCTTAGCCGGAACTGATTCTCCCGAACGAAACCTATTGTAGTCTTCTCTGCTATAAGAAGTTCTAACAGATCTATTTGGCTCTATATCTAAAAAAGATCGACGATACCCGACTGATTTTTGCACGCCATCATAGTGATCCAAAGTTTCAGCAAGAGTCTCTAGTGCTTGAGTTTTTGTTTGGTCATCTGTCCAAGTCACCAGAGCCTGCGCGTGCTGCATGTCTTTAATGGGGTCGTCCATCATTTCACCTTAATTTGATTGTATTTGTATTGATTGAAAAACAATGCCATTCAATTATACACCAAATTACTCGTATACGCCTTTTATTCCTTCTGTAAACCACGACGGGCCATTAAAATCTGGCCCACCCTCTCTACCGACCCTTCCAGCGAACCCCCCAACAGTATCGTAAGTGGGGGTAGGTGGCGTTCTCTGCTTAGTTCTAGCCGACATATTCGCCATTAATAAAGCACTATATCTATCCTTACGCAGTCTATCTTTTCTACCGCCGGGAAGTTTAACTTCTGGCGTGTCCCATTTGTCCCTTCCAGACGGAGTTTGGGTCATGATAATCATAGATAGTTCATTTTTTAATTCCTCAATTTCCATAACGCAGTCTTCTAGCGTATCGTATTTTCTATCTTTAATTTTATCATCCGATATGGCCAAGCCTATGGTAGCGGAATCAAAGTAAGGAAACAGAAGCACCTTGTCTTCGAAATCTTTTCTCATTCCATGGTTGGCTTCCGTGACCCAATCAGACTTAGCAAACTGGATCATTTCTAATATATGAAGGCCGGGGTTTCCATCTGTATCTTTTTCCTTGTTATCATCAATTGTTGGCCACAAAGCAATTTCACCTTCTTGCATTTTATCCTTGTCATGAAGAGCTTCCATGACTGCAATTCCACCTCCTTGAGCATCCATGGCAATTTCTTCACATGGAAAAATCTTCATCAGATCTCTAATCTTTCTAGCGCAATAAGAATAAAAGTCTGTCTCTTTTATGAGGCCAGCCTTTAATTTTTCTTTATGCTCTGATCTAGTGGTCGTCCAAGAGTATACAATTCTAGTATGGTCTGAATGTAGAGCCAATATTACGATACTGAAATTGTCTACTTCGGACGCTGGATCTATACCATAGACATATCGTATATTGGGGTCACCCTTGATCTGGGCATGAAAATCAATATCTCCACTGGGTAAAGAAATAGAATTTTCAGGTGACGCCACACAGCTTTCAAGCAGACTCCTCTTAAAGAAACCATGACTGTCGGTGGAGAAACACGCGCCAAATTCCATCTCATAAATACCTGAATGGACCGTGGCTCTAGACCTAGCCACCTGTGCGTCATCCATAAAGCCGGTGGGCAAAAGTTCAAACGGTATTCTGATAATACTATACTGTTTCCAATCAAAACCGCTGGGAATATCTTCGTCTCCAAAAATTGATTGCAGCTTTTTGGGGTCACCCTTGCTCTTTATAATAGACTTCCATTTTTTCCAATATTCAGCAAAATGATTAAAGTCATAAAAAGCGGTTCCAGACAATACGATTTGGTTTCCTGTACTACTGTCTTCGTCATAATCTACACCTATTTCATGACCAAGCTCTTCTGCTTTCTTTTTTGCAGCTAGCCTCTTCACGTTTTCTATTGGCGACGAAGAAACCGCAGCAAAACCCGCCACGACGTTTTCGAAAATCTCTCTAGGGATTGAGGCAAATTCATCTGCAATAATGTCATTGGCTCGCTGGCCTCTGATCTTAGATCCATCACCCAAGGGTAGACATGTAATTGTGCTGTCCCCAATTGTCATTCTGCACATGTCTACATCTTTACGTGGGCCTCCATTTGCTCCTACAATATCTCTTAGGATAGGCGCGTTTCGCCAAATGAATTCCATATACTCAAACAGAACCTTAGATTGTCTGAAAGCCGCACCGACGATGATAATCTTTCGCCCTTGAAATAGAAGGGCGCGCATTAGAGAGTATAGAGATAAGATAAAAGACTTTCCAAATCCACGAGAGGCAATAAGCATGGGAAATTTCCGATTCCACATTTCTTGAAGCATCAAGCCTTGCACGGGCAAAATTTCAACATTGAATATTTCTTTACAAACAAAAGAAAAATATTCAGGCTGAGTTAAGAGCCATGTTAGTTTGACATGAAAGTCTCGATCAACGGGAACGCTGAATGGATTGATGATAGAAGATTCATCTATATTAAGATTCAGCCAAGCATCGTCGATTATAGAGTCAATGTTCTTCATTTAACAAAGTCTCCGTTACCTCGTCAAAAATTTGCATGGCTTTTTCTTGAGCGCTTATTCTGCTGTCACAAAACAAAACAGGTACTTCGTATTGTTCTGTGATTTCACGAAGTCGTCGCAACATAAACTTTCCATTCATACGTATAAACTTCCATTGCTTCTTGGGAATTCCTGATCCAGCAGGATACTCCATTAAATTAGCGATAGAGAATTCGCAAACTATGTAAGCCCATCTGAAGCCCCTCATCCTCTCCAGTTCTGCCTCAAACCGCTTTCTATCTTTGCCCAGATTAATTGCTATCTCTTTAGCAGACGCCTTTCTCTCTATGCATAAGATCTCCTCCAGCCCCTCCAGAGTGTAATCACCCGTTTTTAAACCTTCGTTTATTACGGCTTCACACTTCTGGAATGGCTCAAAATTCCATCCGTCCTTCTCTCTCGTATCTTTAATGATAGTATACTTATTTGGACTGTTCATTATTGCTGACTATATGCATAAAAAGACCTTCGTATAACTCTTCTGAACCTGTCACCCTCTTATGACATGTCCAGCACAAAGTTATTCCATTTCTTACTTCGTATCTTAACCAGTGGCAATCTGCCCACTTTTTTATATGATGAGCATTTAGACGAGCCTTAGATCTCCTACTAGTGCAATCCGGCATCTGACATCTGTGATTGTCTCTATCATAAACCTTATTTCTCCAATCCGTATATATAGGATCGTCATAGTTTCTTCTAGTCATTGAAACATGTCCTGTATGACCTATTTATTAGAACTGGCCTTCCTGATCTTTTTTATAGAAATCAGATGTTTTACTTTTTCTGCCGTATCTCTAACACGAGCCGAGTTTCTAGTTTTTAAAATATCTTTATAGATCTTATCAATGGCAACAGCACAAGCATCGTCAGGGTCTTTAGCCTTGACGTGCATTTTAACTTCTGACCTATTATGCACTTTTATGCTAGCCGCCTTCAACTGTTTTAAGGCTTTTGTCATGTCTACGATCACTAGGTATTGTAACATTGGCAGTTCTCGCTGGACCTGTTTGTGGTGGTAGTTTTGGTCTTTTACCCGGTAGTTGCTTATTAGGCAAACCCTTCTTTCTTATGTCTGCACACTCTGGGCAAGCCCATGCGGGAGACTTGTGAGGCTTTGCATAATGAAACACCCGAATTAATGTGTCCATGGTTACGTACCCTCTTATAGAATCCAACGCGGACAATTTATATATGTCCTCCACATGTTCCACAATAAATTGTCTATCTTTTTCTTCCTGCTCTATAATATTCCTATAGTACTGAGAGGTTAATATTTGTGTCTGTCGCTGTAAGTACATATCATATCCAAGTACAACAGCCAAGACTCCCATAATAAAATACACAATTACATTCCTGCTTCCCATTGTTCTCTCCAATTTCAGTATTACTTAATCTTTTCATAAAGATATCTAGCTGTAGCCACATCCTCTATCGCTAAACCAGTAGCATCAAATAGAGTCTGATCTCCTTCTACATGAACCAAGCCAGACATAACATCTCCTAAAGACGACCATCTCTGCTTTCTTTGCTCTATAGGTACATATTGAATCTCTCCTGAATGCGAACATTGCTCCCAGTCATCGTAAACAACAAAGTCTACATTTTCCAAAACCGATGGACATAGCTCTCTTTTGCCTTCAGCATCTGCTCCAACCGCATTAATATGCACAGGGTTCTTTAATGAGGCGTATTCTACAAAACCGTGTCTAGAAGGAGTTAATGTAGTTACAATATCAGCCTCCTTCAAACACAATTCCAACGAATCATAAATATTTACAGGACAGTCGACATCTAAACTGTGCATTAATTTTTCCGCAGTATTAACACTAAGATCAAACAATCTAACCTCTTTAATATCTCTTACGGCAAGAACCGCCTGTATCTGATACAACGTTTGATTTCCACATCCCACAAAAGCCGCCACGGAGGCGTCTGGTCTCGATATACATTTTGTTGCCACACCAGTAACCGCAGCGGTTCTAATTGCGGTTAATTTCTCCGCGTCCATCATTAGTAACATTTCCCCAGTGTTAACATCGTTAATAATGACTTTAGCAAAAATATTACATCTTCGTTTTAAACCTGTTTCGTCTAAATGAACTCCACACCATTTTATTCCAGCAGTATTATTTACTATAGCTGGCATTGCTCGAAAATCCCCATTAGGAATGTCAAGATACATTTTTGGTGGCATCTGACAATTTTCCAAGCAGCAAAACAGATTCTCGATAACAGGAATGCATTCTTCTACTGAAAGTAGTTGTAAAACTTGGTCGTTAGTTAAGATTTGTACGTCTTTCATTGTTTTCTCTCTAAATCGGATTGAACCATGATATTAACTAACTCCTGAAACGAAGTTCTCGGTTCCCATCCCAAACGATCCTTGGCTTTAGAGGAGTCTCCTTTTAGATACGGGACTTCAGACGGGCGAAACTGACTTAAATCAGCAGTAACGTATACTTGATAATCAACGATACCAACGGCCTGAAAAGCAGCAGAAAGAAAATCTTTAACGGAGTATGTTTTTCCAGTAGATATAACGTAGGTCTCTGGATTATCTTCTTGAAGCATTAACCACATGGCTTCAACATAATCTTTAGCGTAGCCCCAATCTCTACAAGCGCTCAAGTTTCCTAATCCCAATTTGGGGAAAATAGAACAGCTAGCCTTTGTGTCGATAAACTTACTAACATCTAATGCGATATGGGTGCTGCTATAATCAATAATTTCCCCAGTTAATATATCGTGATTATGATCAGATAAAAACTTATAAAGATCTGCAACATATCGACTTATTTTTCTGGTAACAAATTTTTCTCCACGCCTCTCGCTTTCGTGGTTAAACAAAATACCGGAGCTAGCATGTAGACCGTGAATCTTTCTGTATAGTTCTGTTGCATTATGGGCTGCTAGTTTAGCAATAGCGTATGGGGATTGGGGATTAAAGGGTGTGTCTTCGTTTTGAAATTTTCCCTTAGTGTAGTGCTCACTAAAGGAGTCCCCAAACATCTCACTGGAGCTTGCTTGATAAAATCTAATACCCGGATTTACACGCACAATAGCTTCCAAAAGATTTAAACACCCCATCGCTGTAACATCCCAAGTCAAGAGAGGCTGGCTAAAAGATGTACCAACATGAGACTGTGCCGCTAAATTATAAATCTCATCGGGTTCATGATTTTCTATTATAGAGTAGATACTACTTAAATCTGTAACATCGCCTTCTACAACGGTCATGTTGCTATCAGATGTTAAATGATCAATTCTACTAGTGATGGGAGAACTTGACCTACGTATGACGCCTACAACTTTGTAATCCTTCTCAAGGAGAAGCTCGGAAAGGTAACTTCCGTCTTGGCCAGACACGCCAAATATTACAGCGGTTTTTGTCATCTTGTAACCTTTTCTGGAAGCTTAGATGGCGGCAATTCGTGAAAAATGATATCGTCGCTTCTACTAAGACTTCCTCCACCATTTGATCCCTTACCGTTTCCTTTTCCTTTACCCTTGCCTCCTTTGCCTTTACCTTTACCCCCACCTCCCTTGCCGTTATTTTTTCCGCCAACCTTTTCTCCAGATTGGATCATATCTAAAGCCTTCTGCGCTTGTTCATGTCTGTCTTTAGAGTAATCTAATCTATAGGCTCTTGGCTCTGTTGGGTCATAACTCTGGAAAGAAATAAAATACCCTTTCCATCCCTGCCATCCTTGTTTAGAGATAGAACGATTTAGATCGGTAGCCCAGACGTATATATAACCCTTTTCAGATGTTTTTTTGTTCGGCTCTTTTATCTTAACCCAGTGAACATGAAACTCTTTCGGCAAAGACTGATCCGATGGCCACCCCATTAAATTCTCTAAAGAAAAGTCAATTGACAGGCACGAATATAGAACCAATGAAATCACAAAGGCTTTCACGCCCCAGCGCCCTTTAACTCCAATGATGAGCCATAACAGCAGCGCACTGAGAATAAAAAATGCTAACGGAATGCTCATAGTGGCGCTTCTCCCTGAGATATCAAGCTTTTCTTTAGTTGATTAATATCAATTACATCTCCGTCTTTATTCAAAGTGAATCTAAAAGCAGTTCCCTCATCCCCACTGATTCTTAAAATCACTTCTTTAATCGTGACGGTCGAATAAGGATTTATCTTGTCTAACTGTATTGTAACCGGAACCTCTACCACAGCGCTCCGCTTCATATACATATGAACATTAACAACATATTCGCCCGGCACGGTCCCCCTGATAGTAACTATTTCTCTATTATCCTTAAACTCTATAACGCCCCACTCAGTATCTATACTATCGTTCCTGTGCCCCAAATCATCACGATCCAGATGCATCAAACCTTCTTCTCTGCGCATGAAAGCCACCAAGTTTCCCTGCGGGTCTTCCACATACATATCAACGTCGTCGTCTAGATCTCTCGGCCACGTAGTGGTGATCATGAACTCGGCCTTCATCCGCACGTTGTTCTTCTTCTTACTGGGGTTTATCAAGACAAACGACAGCGCAAAGAGTGCCGCAAAGCACAGCAGCGTATTGAACAAGAGGTCCAAAAACGAAAGGTTAGTGTGATAGTTTCTCTTCATTCTTCTGAACCGTATCTATTGCTTGATTGAGATTAAAATACTGAATCTTTAGCAGCGCGCCGCAGACAAGACCCGATAAGGTTGTATATAAAGATGTAGACATACCAATGCCCAACTGTTTAATAAGAGCCTGTACGGTTTGAACTTCGGCTATATTTACTGTCGCAAATCCTGACAACATCATAATAAAACCTATAACGGTCCCCACCATACCAATTGTCAGGCAAAGATCACTTGTAAACCATCCAACCTCCATAAGCCTCTCAATTCTCTCTATAAGATGTGGCTCGTCCTTGCCCTCGTCTATAAAACGACTGAGAGTCCAAGTTTTGTACCCACACCAAAATGACATTACCGAAAACAGCCCAAGAAGCAAGAAGCTTAACTTGGTGCTGTCATTGTTCCAAATATCAACAAAAACCCCCTGAAAAGCCATGTAAACAAACGCAGCCACTACGGCGGTAATAAACAACCACCACCTAAGAAATAATTGATGCTTAATCAGCGTCTGCGAATATCTCATTGCTCATCTCCAAAATCTCTTGGTTGTCTTGAATTATCTTTTTGTATATTGGGTGATTCTCCATCTGTGAATACCTGTCGTTCACCTTCATCATCGAGGCGCTCTTCAAATACTCCATCTTGTCAAAAGAACTTCCGCCCCCAAAAGGAGAACCTTGATCTATAGCCGCGTCAGTAAAATCTAAATCCAATCTCGCCGCCAAATCCCGCCTGTATTCCTCACTAGTAAACCACTGATTAAATAAGACATACTCTATTCCATTTGGCTCAAAGAAGAATTTGCAGTGATCCTTGTAAAGATTAATCTTATTGTCGTTGATTATACTATCATACCGCTTTCCGTCCCTACCGGCCATTTTTATACAGCTTGCAATCCAATTTTTAAAATCTCTTAAAACAACAACTAGTTTCGTATTAACTGCAAACACATCTGAAGTTCCGCAGGACCAGACAACATCCTTGAGACTGTGTTGTTCGTGTGTACCAATTATTAAATTAGTAGAATTGGCTTCACAGTAGTCTTTCATGATCTGAGAAACGTTGGCTTTGTCTGGGTGTTGATTTTCGTCTCTTACTAGGGGGTTATTTAAAAGAAAGCTTATACCCTGTTGGGTTTCAAGATAAAATAGCCACTGGGTAATAGTTTTAAGCTGGAAGTATGGAATGCCTAGTTGTTGGTGCATTAACCATATAGCAATAGCATGATGGCCAGTACGGTGCATGGACGCTATCATTATCTTGGGGAATTCGAACATTACTCATCCTTGACAGTGTCCGGGGTTAGGAAAGGTTGGTCTACGAGCTTATCTTCGTATTGATGCCATTCAGATAGTCTTTCTTTTTCTTTGTTAATGGATAGACGCATCTTTTCCATTTCTGTTCCTATCTCTTGTCTAATGTCAGGGTTGGTCATTAAGTTTGAAACCCAAGATATGAATGTCTGCTTGGAATCTTCCAGCCGTTTGATTCTCTGTTCTCTGGTAGCCTTGAGATCTTTGAGCATGGCGGATTTTTTGACTTGTAGGTCTTTGTAATCACGTCCTAGAGCTTCTTGGGCGGCTCTGGCTACAGCTATTTGTCTTTCAAGATTGAATATGTAGTCTCTGTCTTGATATTCAATTGGTCTACCCTTCTCTTCTGTAATCTGCTCTTCGTATGTATCGATGTCTTCCATGTTCGTTTGTTGATTTTTTAGAGCGCGATTCATGAGGACTTCTAGTTTGATGGCGTCTAAGACCTGAAGTTCTTCAGTTGGTAGAACGTCGTCTCTGAATTGGCCTATGATGCGACCCCAATGGTATAAAAGCATCTCAAGTTCGTGTTCGTTGAACTGGCCTTTGAGGTCTTCCCAGTAGGGGCGGTTTTTTAAATCATAGAGCGCTTGGATTCTTTTCTTATCTTCTAGCGATTCACCAAGCTTACTCTTGATAAAGTTCTCTACGCTGTAAGCATCACGATTCAATTTTAAAGCTATTTCTTGATAGCTTAAAGTTTCGTGATTCTCTGTAATGAAAGAGATCTCTGTTTTTGAAAATCTACCCTTCTTCATTGGTGCTCCTTAAAATGGAGAGTATCTCTTGGTAGATTTGTTCTCTACGGGGCTTGGGGACGTAGACTCCGTCAAGCATTCTCAGATAGTCTGCCCTGTATTTGATGTCCAGACTCTTGTCGATCAAGCCGAATATCTCTGTATTGGCTATACGATCAATAAAATCGTCTGGATCTTTCATATTCTCTTCGTACTCATCCCTGATATTGTCAATATTTAGCGGTTCCATAAGAAACCTCTTAGCATTGTTAGGGGAATTCCAGTCGTTTTTGGTAGAATCCCCTTCTTTACGAAAGAATTTGTCGCGTTTAAAGTTGCTTAAACGGTTTTTTACATGGACAGCCAGAAAATTTTCTAACGGACGTTCTTCGTCATACCTTTCAAGAGCCTCCATTGCGATAATGAAAGCTTCTTGTCTGATATCTTCTGACTCGTAATAACCAAATCGAAATTTATAAATATATCTTGATATAACTTTATTTATTGTCTCGATCACTTGGTCTTCGGTCATCCCTTTTGGAATTTTCATCAGCTTTTAATATTGCCTTAGCCTGTTTTGGATCGGGATCTTCCTTCTGAAGCTCTTCTTCAATCTCCTTTTCCAACTCAGCACTGGCACGCATAGCTAATTCTGCTTGAATTCTTTTCATGGTTTACGGCCTAAAATGTGTGCGGAAAAATTAAAAGTCGCCATATTATATTATACACATGAAGTCTTTGAAAGTCACACTATGAAACTCACAGAAAAAGAAAAAGATTACATTAAAAATCTGTGTAACACATATACAGACGAAAGAATCTCAATAGAGTTAACCAGAATCAGGTATGAACTAGGAATAAAGGACAGCGTTAGTGTGGATCAAGTGAGGAAAGGGCGATATTCAATGGGTATAGCTAAGGCTCATGGTAGGAGCGTATGTAAAACCGTAAACAAAAAGGAATCAGAAAATGAGTGATCTATATTTTGAGATCCCCTTGGGGGGCGTGACGGGCGCAGGACAGTATGTAAAAGTTAGCCCGGAAGATTATGCATGGCTGAGCAGGTATAGCTGGCATATCAATAAGCAGGGTTATGCCATTACAAAAATTGGGGGAAGGCATAAGTCGATGCATAGGATGGTTGCGGGCACTAGTAGTCCGTATATCTTTGTAGATCACTTAGATAATGACAGGCTGAACAACACTAGGGCCAATTTGCGGGAGGTGACTCCGAAAGAGAACGCCAATAACATGAAGTCTAATGTGAAAATTGAGGCTTTTGGGGAAGAAAAGAATGTGGGCGAGTGGGTGGAAGACGAAAGATGCGAAGTTAGCTACGCGGCATTTTATAATAGGTTGAATAAGGGGATTGATCCTGAAACGGCGATGAAGAAAAAGGGGAACAAGCGGGCACTGGGTGAATGAAAAGGGGCATATAGGGACAGTTTAGCTAATACTTTTATTGATGGGCGTGCCAATTTTGTTAGCACCACCCCGGCTTTTTCTCCTTTTTTACCCTTTTTACCTATCCAAACAGAAAACCCCACCTTACCTAGACTACCTAAAGTGCCTTTTGCGCCAATTGCCCGAGCCAGTGGTGCATAATGCTACACATGTCAGGGTGGCAGTATGCCAGTATGACAGTGCCAATATAGCATATGTCTGCCATTATGACAGTTGGGCGTATATAGTGATGTGCGAGGTTTTGAGCCGTTCAGGTAAGCCAACTTGGATAGATTGTCCTCTTCAATCTATCCAAGTCGAAGATGGGCGTAAGTGAGCATGTGCGAGGTTTGAAGCCTTAGATAGTGTGTGGCTTTTTGCTACACCCTAAGCCTAGTGATACCAACGACTTAGGGCGCGGCGCGTTTGGCTGTATATAGCGTTGTGCGAGGTTTGGAACATTAGATCGGGTGATCCGATGTGGCTAGGTTGTCCTATTCAACCTAGCCACATCAAAGGCGGCGATAAATGAGCATGTGCGATCTTTTACAAGTTAGTTAGCGTGTGGCTTTTTGCTACACTCTAAGTCCAGCAATAGCAACGAGTTACGTCGCGTCGTGTTTGCCCGTATATAGCATTGTTCGAGGTTTGAAGCACCTGTTTAGGTAGAACGATGAGGCTAGGTTGTCCTACTCAACCTAGCCTCATGAAGTGCGGCGGATCAAGGGTTGCGAGACCAAGAAACTAGGGAACTTTTTTTGTAGCATAATGCTACACTTTCAACATGCCCAGATTGAAGGGCTTGAAGCGTTTGAATCGGGGGAACTTTTGGGTAAGACTACGCGGGTGTATTGTCTTTTACAATCCACCCGCGTTAAGGTGCGGCGGATCGAGGGTTGAGAGCGCTTGAACTAGGGGAACTTTTTGTGTATCATTTCGCTACACTTTAGAGTTGCCCGGATTGAAGGGCTTCAAGCATACGAATCGGGGCACTTTCAGGTAGGACGACGTGGGTGAGTTGTCCTACTCAACTCACCCACGTTAAAGAGCGGCGGATCGAGCGTTGCGAAACCTTGAAACTGGCCAACTTTTACTGTTGCATAATGCAACACTTTAGAGATGCCACAATCTAAGGCTTCAAAACTCGAACAGCATTAGGTAGGACGACGTGGCTATCTTGTCTTATTCAAGCTAGCCACGTTAAAGTGCGGCGGATCGAGTGTTCGGAGACCAAGAAACCGGCGAACTTTTAACTGTTGCATTATGCTACACTTTAGAAATCCCATAATCTAATGCTTGAAAATTCGAACAACGCTTTCAGGTAATACAATCAGGGTCGTTTCGTGCCACCTCAACGACCCTGATCAACGACGACATAACCGGAGCCACAGGCCATGACCAGCACACTCATCACCGCCGCCATGCTGACCGCCATCGTCCTGCCCATTATCATCCTCGGTATTCAGGATGCACGGGCACACTCATGGCGGAAGTAGGGTTGACAGTGGTGGGGTGTTGGTATACAATACCCGTACACAACAACGCACTAGGGAGAACAACATGAACTGGTTTCTGATCATCGTGATCATCGCCATCATCATCGACGGATGAGGCGAGGCGCTCACAGCACACAAGGGCGAAAGCTCCCCAAGCTCCGGGGTCGGCCCACCGTGCAGGGCGGGATGAGGTAGGACGATCAGCGTCGTTTCGTGTCACCTCAACGACGCTGATTGACGGCGACGTGACGGAAGCTAGGCAAGATAGGGGAATTGGTATGCATACGCTGTTTATGGTGGCTCTGGTGGCTGTGGTGTATGAGGGGCTTGTGGAGATGGGGAGGGTTGCGGAAAGAGAGAAGAATGGGTAAGCTTGGTAAGCTGGGCAAGCTAGGCAAGCCCGGCCCTCTGGGGGGTCGGGTAAGACGATCGGCGTCGTTTCGTTGTAGCCCAACGACGCCGATGAACGGCGGAGTGTGTGAAGCTAGGTAAGATAGGGGAAATAGTATGCATACGTTGTTTGTGGTAGCTATAGTGGCTGTGATATATGAGGGACTTGTGGACATGGGGAGGCGTGAGGAAAGAGACAAGAATGGGTGGTAGGGGCAAGCTTGGTAAGCTGGGTAAGCTAGGCCCTTTAGGGGTCGGGTAAGACAAGCTGCATGGGTGTGTCTTTCCACACCCATGCAGCTTGAAGGCGAAGTGTAGCATAATGCTACATGTTGAGACTCAATCTCAATATGGAAAAATTCCAATTGGCACGGGTTTTGCTGGGGTCGTTTGGCACGGTAGTTGCTGGGCGATTTTCTGGCCGTTTGGCACGGCGGTTGCACTGGAAAAAAATGGGCCAAAGTGACTAAAGTGGATTGACGTAGGTGGACGATCAACTACAATGGAGACTCACAACAACGCAACGGAGACCAACACAATGACGACCACAACAATCGACGCACTGATCGCACTGACCGCACTCGCACTGATCGTGGTTCCGATGCTGCTACTCGCAGTGCAAGACTTCTGCCGGTTCAACCCGTTCCAGTCGCGACGGCGGAAGTAGGGTTGACGGCGGACGGCGGTTTGCTACAATGGACACACACAACAACGCAACGGAGAAACGACATGATGTTTTGCTACGGGATGCTCGCACTGGTTTGGACGCTGACCCTGATGGACGTTTTCTTCCCCGGTTGGCAGAGGGAAGAGTAATGCGGGTTTGCAAACGATGCGACGAGACGAAACCGCTCGACCGCTTTCCGATCAACAACACACTGCCAAGCGGCGTGTTGCGGAAGCACACTTGCAACGACTGCCGATCGCATCAGGGCAAGGTCCGGGCGAGACTCCATCGGGAGAATACGAAACCGACCGACGCGACGTGTCCAATCTGCAAACGGAGCGGCGGCAAGATCGTACTCGACCACGACCACGACACCGACGAGTTTCGCGGCTGGTTGTGCAACGACTGCAACAACGCACTTGGCAAGTTTGGCGACAGCATCGACATGCTGCGTCGGGCAATCAATTACTTGAAGGGATGAAAATGACAAACGCACAAGACTGGGAACGGCGACGCAAACGATGGGCCGACTATAAGGCGCGGGTCGCCAAGCGGAAAGCGGATGAGGCGAGCGGCGTGAAAACCGACAAGCCGAAACCGACCGGCGACGGGCCGAGCGGGTTCGACTATTGGCACGACACGCACCGGCATTGCTGAGATCAACCGCCGCGCGGAAGTCAAGCCCGAAACCGGATTTTTCCGAGATCGGGTAAGACGAGCCGCGTGAATGGTCTTAGGACATCCACGCGGCTCCACAAGAAGGGGAGGCGTGAGCCAGCGATTTTATAAATTAGTAAATTGGGGGTTGACACGGGCGAGGCGAGTCGGTACGATACTGGCATACACATCACACATGGAGAATGACATGGGCTTCTCAGGTTACCTCGGACTTATCATCATCATCGCTTGGCTGCTTGGCGACTTCGACTAGCGGTCGGAGGTCGGGTAAGACAAGCAGCGTTGTTAGCGTTCGCCCGTCTCACGCTAACAACGCTGCTCCACAACAACACCCCCTGTGAGTCAGAGAAAATGAAACACCTCGCAACGCACACCGCCGACAACGACGCACAAACGAAAATCCACATGTGGCGAACCGATGGCGGTCACACGTGGTATATCGGCGTCCTCCACGACAACCCGGAACGGGTTGGGGTCGTCGCGAGGGTGATCTTCCACTGTGGAAGTGAGACCCACATCCGTGGGCTGTGGCGACGTGACTACGCTTGACGACTTGACGCGGGCATGGTATAATGCCTGCATACAAACGGGTGACAAGCTCCCCACTCAACGGGGCCGACCCAACACACTTACCTTGAAAGGGTAAACACAATGCGATTCGACGACACACGCGACAACATCACCGACACCGAAGATACCATCATCGAGGCCGACAACCGCGAGACGGCGGGTTGGTTCTTCGATGCGGTCGTGACCGATGAAGACGACATCGATGAAGACGACATCGAGGAAGATGATCACCAGCCATCGGAGTATGACGAATGGCAGGATTACATGGGCGGTGACGAGTACTACGATCACAGTGAATCCGTGTGGGGTGAGGGCTACTAGTGGATACGATGGTGCAAGTGGCGGCGGCGGCTTTGTTGTTTATTGCGGTTTACAAGTGAGGGCGATATGGGCGTGATGTATGTGATAGCGGCGGGAGTGGCGGTGTACCAGTTGTTGGTAAATCTGGAATCGCTGTGACCGGCGGGACGCGGCGGGGTTGAGGTAGAACAAGCAGCGTCGTTTCGTCCTAGGTCAACGACGCTGCTCCACAACGGAGCGACTCGTGAGTCAGTGTGACAAGGGCAATGGAGTAGTCTGATGCACGACATGTGGTTTACCGATCTGGTCTTCGCTGTGTTTGGCGGAATCGTTTGTGCTGACCTGATGGACCGACTTATCTGGCGACTGACCAACAATAGGGGTTGACAGCCGGGGCGAGGTCGGATACAATACACGCACACGGGTGACAAGCTCCCCAAGTTCCGGGGTCGACCCGCCGCGATGTTCAGGTAGAACAAGCAGCGTTGTTAGCGTTCGCCCGTCTCACGCTAACAACGCTGCTCCACAACAATAACACTCGTGAGTCAGGGAAACGACATGGGATTCTCAGGGTACTTCGGATTGCTGGTTATTATCGCTTGGCTGCTTGGGGATTTCGACTAGATGGACATCATCACAATCTGCACGGCGGCGGCTCTGCTTTGGGTCGCAATTTCACACTGAAGGGGAACACAATGACAACTGCACAAGACTGGGAACGACGACGTAAACGCTGGGACGCCTACAAGGCCAGAGTGGCCAAGCGGAAGGCCAGAGAGGCCAAGACCGACAACGACGAGACGAGTGGAGACGAGTACCGCAACCACCAAGGCGACGGACCTAGCGGGTTCGACTACTGGCACGACACCCACCGACACTGTTAGGCTTGACGGTGGCCGTGATGGTCGGGGCATTGAGATAAATTCCGAGAAAGTTTCGGAATTACTCAAGATTGGGCTTGACACAGGTGCGGGGTTTGGGTAAAACAAGCGGCCTTGTTAGCGTTCGCAGTCTCACGCTAACAAGGCCGCTCCACAACGGTGCTGCTTGTGAGCCAGTGAGAAAAATGGAGATACCATGCGACACGACGAGACCCGCGACAACGTGACCGATATCGAGGCCCAGATCATCGAGGCCGACAAGCGGGCACGGGAAGAATCCGCACCGTACCCCCCAGCGTACCCGTTCCCGGTGTTCGGAGCCAAAGACGAGCCGGAGACGTTCCAGATCCGCAAGGACGAGTTGCCGGTGGTGGAGGACGTGGACGACGACGACTACTACGAGGACGACGGGCAACCGGACGAGTACACCGAGTGGCAGGATTACATGGGTGGGGACGACTGGGACCACGGGCAGTACGATGACTGCGGGTGGTAGGGTTGACGGCGGGCGGGGGTGTCTGCTATAATACGTTCTGACAAACAACACGAGAGGGTAACACTATGACCAACAACAATCACACCAGCCCGCACAACTGTGCTTGCAGCCGACTGACCTGTGCGTCATTCGTGGCGGGCAACCAATGCTTCCGCTGCCAACAGGTGGACAACCGGAAGGCCGGTATCCGGTTCAACACCGAGATGGACGAGTGGCGGTCTTGGTTCGCTGGCAACCGCAAGCGGCAGGAAGTTCACGAAGCCGGTTTCGTGGCTGCTGGTTTCTACAACGTAGGGGAAAACGATGCAACATAAACCAAAAACCGGCGACCTGTTCGACAGGGGAGCGAAGCACGACTTCGCAATCGTGCCGTTGAAGGCTCACCGCAAACTACAGTACATCACCATTCTGCACGGTCAACTTGGGCTTGCGGATGGTGGCAAGGTGGGAATGGCAATTGACTATTCACAACTGACCGGTGGCGGTGTTGGGTTCAACGGTGAGTTGGGCAAGAGAGTGAAAATCTGGAAAGTGAAGGGGACGTAGAATGAGACTTGATCATATGGACGTTTGTGACACTCAGGGCGGAATGGGATTCTTCAGCATGGAAGACATTCCCGAGTTGGGGGTGGCAACCGTGGACGTACACAACGCTGACGGGCATCGGCTGTTCAGTATCTCGGTGTCCACCGAGGGGGTGGCCTATCAAGTTCTGCCACGGGGCGAGGACGCGGGCTGCTATACTATCCGAACGGAGGAAGTCTAATGAAGTGGTTTGGTGTGGCGTGTGAGTGGGCATATATCCTCATGTGGATGCTGTCAATGGGATTCGCGGCGGCGGTGGTGACAACCGCATTCGTAGGAATAATGACAAATTGGGGTTGACATAGAAGGCGGGATAGGGTAGAACGCGCCGCGTGAATGGTCTTAGGACATCCACGCGGCTTGCGAAGAGGGAAGGCTGTGGGCCAGTGAGTTGAGACTGGATCTCAATTAGGAAAAAGGGGGAGATAGGGTGGAGGTTGGGCTTGACTTTTGACGATAATATAGTATAATGGGGGCATACAACACGCGACACACGAAAGGGCGCACATGACTTGGACAATGGCAGCAGAGATCACACGAGAGAAGATCAACAAGGGCATCGACCGGGCACAACGCGCCAAGCTGACCGACGTTGACAAGGCGAAAGCCGTGATGGACAAGTACAAGGCTCAGGCATCCGCCGTACCAACCGAGAAGAATCGGAAGCTGTGGGCGTGGGCTGAATCGGTTCACCTCGGTGCGAGAGCGTTGGCCGGTGAGCGTATCTGGTGGGCTTGACATCGGCGGCGCATCTGCTATAATACATACTCACAACAACACACGAGAGGGTAAGCGAATGGAAAAGCAGTGGAACAAGGGTGATAAAGTGACACCGGTTCGGGGCGTCCGCAAAGGCGTGGTCGGCGTGGTCCGGGCGGGAAATCACATCGATTCAATCTTCGCAGGATCTGCCTATGTGACGGTGGACTTGGACGGGGTTGGTTGGCGACCCTTCAAGGCTAATAATCTCAAGCGAGTCGAGGACTAACGCGATGAGTTGGTGGATGTGGGCAGTGGCAGCGGCTTTGTTTAGTTTGTTGGTAAAGGATATTGTAGAGGGATGAAAGTGAAGACACTGAAAAGGATTGATCGGGACACTTGGCTGACGATGTCGTTTCTGGTATACTGGACACTCATTATTATTGGCACGAGGTAGATGATGATACAGATACATGATGCAAAGGTGGAGACGCTTGACGCAACGCAAGCTAGGCCGGTTGGCTCTACGGTTTTGGCCGTGACAATTGGCGACCACGTTTTCCAGATGTTGGTGGACGAGGACGAGTTGATCCGAGCGTTGGCGAGTCGGTATTCGCCACCGTGCAAGCCCGCTATGATCCCACCCCCGTAGGGGTTAAGGTAAAACAAGCGGCCTCGTTAGCGTTCACAGTATCACGCTAACGAGGCCGCTCCACAACGGGACGACCTGTGAGCCAGTGAACTAGAAAGAGGGCAGACAGTTGGATATCAGTATTCCGTGCAAGGCGACAGCGGACTATCGCAACCCACAACAGAAGCAAGTGAAGGACACCCCGGAGAAACGTGAGTCGCGTATCCGGTTGTACCAGTGGCGAGCCGAGAACGGGCTTGACATATTCACCGGACAGCCACACAAACGGGGTTGACAACAGGCGAGACGTGTGATACAATACACGCTCACAACAACACACGAGAGGGCGACACAATGTTGACGAGAAAAGTATTCAAACAGGTTGCGGCAAGCGTGAAGAAATCGGTGGACAAGGCCGACAACACGCTGGACACAAACCTTTACCAGTTCGCCGTTGATATGGCGAGCGAGCTTGCGGATTACTTCGCAGGTGAGAACCCGCGATTCGACCGAACACGGTTTTTCGAGGCTTGCGGACTGGGCGGGCTTCACTTCCGAACGTTGCCAGTTCAGTATGTCGATTCCGACGCAATGAAGAAAAACGGTTGACAACCAGAGGCGTGTCTGGTACAATACACGCACAACACTGGGAGTAGGGCCGGGAAACTGGCAGCCGCTCCGCAACACGCTCCCCCCGGCAGCAACTCAAGAGTAGGTGCTAGCCGACAACTGCCGGGGGGAGATTGATACAAGCTCTTTTACAATTGAAACAAGTGAAGCCCTTGTAGCTCGGTGGCATGAGCATGGCGGGCTTTCCCTAACGGCGACTGTACATCGCTAAGGGGATTGCTGACAGCCTTATTATCGTGGCGGGCCGGTGTTAGTACAAACACTGGTGGGTGTGTACACACTCTTTCACCCCGTAAACGTTCTAGTAGCGTTTGGTTCGAATCCCTCCGGGGGCAGCACTTTTATGTAGCTGGCATATGCCAGTGAACAACGAGGCGTCAGAGCGGCTCAGCCGTAAATCTAGCCACGCCTACAAACCCCGAGAAGGGGTGGAGATAAATAGGGCTAGTACCTTACATATAGCAGCCCAGTCAAAGCCTTCTAGCGTGAAGGGTGAAAAGTGGAAAGGCTTGCCACCTGCTATAGATCCGGGGACGTAACTCAACAGGCAGAGTGCCGGATTGTCTATCCGGTGGTTGCGGGTTCGAATCCCGCCGTCCTCGCTTTATTATATATAGCCGCTGCTCCCGAGTTGGTCGCCCTGTTTTATATACTTATATATTTCATCGGGGCCGGGAGTGGCGGTTGTTTTATATACCCGGTTCGGGTGAAACGGGACGGCGCGGTGTCTTTGGACAACCGCGCCGCTTGATGTCGCGGGGTCGGCTTGTGTGCCAGCCAGCGATTTTTTTTGAGAAAGTGTCGGATTTAGTGGAGAGTGGCCTTGACATATGCCGATATTATACTATAATGGGGGAGTAACGCAAACGAAAGGGAGAACGAGATGCACGGCGAAGTGGTTTACGAGATTGATGGCATTCAGGTTGTCTACTGCCCCCGATACGGTGGCGTGTTTGAGGTGTGGCGACCCGTGGCGGATGGCCCGGAAGACTTCGTTTACGAATGCGTGGCGGATGTCGAGGACGAGGACGACGCCCTCGCAATCGCTGACGAAATCTGGCAAGGGGAAAGCGAAGGCTGTTATTAGGGCTTGACAACCACAGCACCTGTGGTATAATTGGGTATCGAAACGGCAAACAGAAAGGCGACGAGATGACGATTCCGAGAGTGACGCGAGAGTGTACGATTGCTGTGATGGAGAAATCCACGCAACAGGACTTCGGCCACTTCGCACTGGAGATTACTGAGGAGTTGCTTCGGGAGCAACCCGATCTGCTGGCGGCTATTAGCTTCCTGCTGACCAACTTCCTCACTACTGGTATGGAAAGCGAGGAAGTGGAAGCGGCACAAACCGCAGCGGGTATGGCTGTGGTCGGCGTGGTGTACAGGATGATCAAGTCGCAGATGGCTGCGGCTGAGATGGAAAGTTTGTTTAGTGAAGAGGAGACGGTTGAATGACGACGTACATTGGAAGAGGCGCGAGCGTGAAGTTTGACTACCACGACAAGGCTCGGAGTGGTCGCATTGAGAAGGTTGGGAATGGTCCCAAAGGCGTCTATGTCATCATCGCACAAGACGATGGGACACACAAGACGTTCTCACAACCCAAGATTAGTAACCTGCGAAGGGCGTAAACATGAAGACGACAACCGCGACGTTTGAACTGGAAAAGGAAACCAAGAACACGGTGCGATATAGCGAGACGCCGGATGAGGGGGTGGCCCCAGTGGTCAATACCATCTACATCCAGAAGTACATTCTCGGCAAGAACGCACCCCAGAAGATCAAAGTGACATTGGAGGAAACTAAGTAGCGGGGTAGCTCCCCGTTCAGGGTGGTGGCCGAATAAGCCCAGCTAGGCAGAGGGGCTAAGGCACACAACCAACAGAGTAGGCCCGACTGGGTGAGGCTGTTGGAAGTGGTACGAAGTAGGGAAGCCGGTCATTCCGGTAGACATATCTGTCCCCGAAAAGTTGCGAGTGATACATAAATCTCGCCCACCCATTTTTACAAACAGCGGCTTGGAGTTTCGCCCTTTCCTCAGTCGCTGGCCCCCGTCCCGGTTCGCCGGTGCGGGGGTTCTTTTTTTGGATGGGGTAAAACTGCGCGGCGAGCTTGTCTTTCCACAAGCTCGCCGCTCGAAGAGAAGCAACCCCCGTGCCAGTGAGTCAGAAAATAAATCGAGAAAACCTCAAGATCGGTGTTGACATTGGACGATAATATACTATAATGGAGGAGTAACGCAACGATGGAGCAAGGCATGAAACGCAAGACGAAGAAGATGAACCGTGGTATGATCGAGTTCGGCGCTGACTGCATCACGATCACACTTGACGACGAGCCGTGGAAGGTTGGAAGGATTCACTCCGTCAATAAGGCGGGAGCGGGAAAGCACAAGGACAGGCGAACTAAACGCAACCGGACACGGTCGTCACAGAATCGCACCGCAATAATGGAGCAATTATGTTGACATGGGGATCGTTTGTCTGTATACTGGTGTTGTTGGGTTTTGTTTGTTGGTTAGCTGACTGGCTTGGTTGGAACGAATAGGGAGATGGCGATGGATACGTTTGACGAACTTTCGGAATGGCTGGACGAAAGCGCAAGGAGGAATGGCGAGATGCGTGACAAGGCGATGCGGATTACTGAAGGTAAGGGGTTTCATCTGGACCTGCCCAACGGCGTTACCGTTTCGGTTCAGTTTGGACCGGGGAACTACGCCGACCAAGACGTAAGGAATGCGGGATTCAACGCACCCGCCGAAGCAGCAGCGAATGGGGAATTCTGGGGTTCCAACCTCGCAGAGTGTGCTGCCTACATTACTGGTAGCAACCTGTCGTGGGTTGCCGTGCCGGGATTCACCGGACCTATCGGTGACGAGGACGTAGAAACTTTCTACGATGACGTTTCGGGATACATGACCATTCAGGAAGTGCTGGATTTCATCAATCTGGCTTCGCAACTGGTCAACCCGAAAGCCAACGAGCAGAGTCTCGGCAACCGGATACTGTCTAGCCTCGAACACGGTGACTACCGTGACGACTCCAAACTTTGGGAAGATGAGCGTGAGGTGATGGAAGAAGATTCCGCACCTAGCGATCAGTACCCGTACCCACTGCCCGGACAGAAGGAGCTTGATTTTGATGACGCTTGATGACGTTTTTAGGATTGCGTTGAAACACTTCCCACTGTGCCACGTTGGCGAGGATATCGAGGGTGAGGTGGTGATCTTCACCGGCATGATGGTTGATGATAACCAAGAACTTAGGGAGATGACAGATGAAGACATTGCGTAAGGGCGACGAGTATAAGCGGGTGAAGGATTCCACTAAGGCCCATTGGGATGCTATCAAGAAATTGGTCGCGGACGGGTGGGCGTTCTGCGACAAGACAACTTGGAAAAAAATGCGAGGGGAGGGTAAGTAGCGGTTCGGGTAAAACGCAGCGGCGGATGTGTCGCGCCACATCCTTGCCGCTCGCCGTGAAGG
>VTLG01016456.1_pt1 | contig 29623 bp, 35 predicted proteins | sample 4694571 | NCBI WGS metagenome assembly VTLG01 (sample SAMN12604809, study PRJNA352737) | marine metagenome | biome: ENVO:00000447; feature: ENVO:00000209|ENVO:00000569|ENVO:01000036; material: ENVO:00002151; isolation source: viral sequences binned using virsorter ...
ATAAGATACATGAATCAGCAGTAATAAATTGGGAAAGAGTTTCTATAGGTTCTGGTAATGAAATAGGACCGGGAGTTTGTATTGGTACAGATGCACAACATCGAAATGAAGATTCTATTGGTGAAATTATTATAGGTGATAATAATGTTATTAGAGAATATACAACAATACATTTACCTACTAGATGGTCTGAAAAAACTATTATAGGAAATAATTGTTTGTTCATGGTTCTTTCTCATGTCGCCCATGATTGTGTTATAGAAGATGATGTTATAATGACTAATAATGTAGTACTTGGCGGACATGTTTATATAATGAGAGGATGTCAATTAGGTTTTGGAACTATTATACATCAATATCAAACTCTTGGTTCTTATTGTATGTTTGGAATGGGTACAATTATAACGAGTAAACAGATTGTTGTACCGGGCGGATTATGGTATGGTAATCCGGGAAAATTTTCTAAAAATAATATAATAGGTTTAAATAGACATAAAGTTGATGATAAGTTATTAAATTCAGAATATCAAAGATACAGAGCGATTAAAAATGAAAGATCTAAATATAGATATGAATGAAGCTTTTATTTCTATTGTAGATGGTAAATTGTGTGTGGATAGGACTGTGTTCGAATTACATGAGCTCAGGGAAGTAAAACAATACTTTCAAGAAAATGGATATAAATCATCTCAATTTTATCCACAAGGAGATGAAGATGTAGATAGTCTTCATGCTATAATTGAAAAAATGGCAGAGTTGTCTCCCGAATGTCATGACGATAATGTAGAAAGTTATTATTTAAATTAAATGGAAATTTTTCTTAATGGTCCCGGCGGTACAGTATCAACCTGGGAATTGAATGAAGCAGCTTATAATTATTGGAAAGATAAACCTAGAAAATTATTATTTGATTTTTCTTGGAACATACCTGATCTTAGAAGTGAAAATGTTTTTGATGAAGAGCATCCACCTAGAAACAAATTGGGCGTTCCTGACCAAGCATATTTTTTTAAACCTTTCGATATAATATGGCGAAATGAAGAAAGGATTAAACGAAGTGATCCTTTTAAAGGAAAAGGTTGGTGTATAGACGTTTGTGAGTATGATAAAGCAACAATTTATGTTGAAGATAATAATGAAGTAACTCAACATCATCCAGATGAAATACCCACCATAAGATTTGATAAAACATATGAGCCCCCATCTGAATTATTCTATTCAGCAGTTTCTACAGAAATAGGCAATTGGCAACATAAGATGTATAATAAATCTATCCCGTTACGCAAATTCAGATTACATACAATACATATTAATAATAAGAAATGGATCTTTAATCTCGATACATCTCAAAGAGAAAATTGGGATATGTATAGATGGGTTAAAACTGATTGGTCTTATAGGCTCCATGTTAGAAATAAACCATTTGTTGATGGTATGAGTTCATTCACAGGTATTGATTTATCATATGATATGAATACCGGAAATCACGAACAAGATAGTTCTCACTTTAAAGTTCATGATACACGTATTCGGTGATTCATATTGTGATCCTTGTAGCGGTCATCTGGAACAAAGTAAAAGATGGTATAATAATCTTGGTGAACCAACTTTTATTTACGGATTAGCTGGATCAAGTATAGATTGGTCTTTAGATAATTTTATTAATGGTCATAAGGAAAGATCTGGTAAAATAATTTTTATAGAATCCATACCTCGCCGATTTCATTTTGAATTTTTAAAAACCCCAAGACATGATGCTGCTGTAATGTGGGAACATGATTGGGAAAATGATAAATGGCTTTCCGAACCCGGCATGGAATATGTTCATAGGCATAAGCAATTTGTTAAACACTTTCATAACAACTATAAAGATTATCATAAGGCAACAAAAGCAAGATGTGTTCTGAAAGCTTTGTCCGACCAATATGAAAAAGTATTATATTTTTCTACATCGCGTAATTGTAATAATTATGCTGCTCTTGAAATACAAGCAATTGATAAATTTGAAATAGCTGATATAAAATTGATGGATGTTTCTAGAGATGAAATTAATAGCGATTATGATCCCGAATTTAGAGACCAGAGATCAAATCATTTTTGCGAACCTAATCATGAAATATTATCAATATATATAAAGAGGAAGTTTAATAATGAGAGTGTTGAAGATATAATTTTTGAAAAGAATTTAATATGATTTATTGGGGCATAACTTGTGGTTCTCATGATGGTGCTATAGCAGTATTTGAAAATGGCGAACTATTATTTGCAACTGATGCAGAAAGATTTTCTAGAAAAAAGAACGATCCAGAAATCCCTGAAAATCTTTTCAATTATGTTTTAGAAGAATATGGAAAACCATCTAAAGTTTATTTTTATGAGAATCCATATGTAAAAATGTCACGGCGATGGTATGCGGGACAAAATCCGGCTTGGAAGAAGCCCAAACTTCCCCATTCCTATCATGATTATAAATTAAATTATACATCCCACCATTTATCACATGCAGCATATGGTTATTATACTTCCCCTTTTGATAATACTATGGTTCTGGTTATTGATGCGATTGGAGAATGGGAGACATTAACCGTATGGAAAGCCAAAGGTAAAAAATTAAAGAAGTTATGGAATTGGAAATATCCTAAATCTTTAGGTTTAATGTATTCCGCATTAACTCAATATGCCGGATGGAAACCTAATGAAGAAGAATATATTATGATGGGTGCCGCAGCCCGACAGACATATCCATATGAACCGGTTTATAATAGAATATTAAATCTTTGGAATAATGATACATCCTGGCATAGAGGTTTATCTAAAGTAGAAGCCTGGAAAGAAAGACCAGAAGTACATCCCGAAGACGTTCCTACTGCAGCGCAAGCAGTATATGAAAAAATTTTTAGAGACATAATAAAAGAAGTTAGTAATCATAAATTAAATGAAACAGGTAATATTATTTTTGTGGGAGGATGTGCTTTAAATGTTAGTGCCAATAGATTTTTATCAGATTATTTTTCTCGTATCCATATTCCATCTAATCCAGGTGACTCTGGTTCTGCTGTGGGATGCATTCTTGCAAGAACAAGAAACCATATTGATCCTACTCCTTATCTTGGTTATGATATTCAAGGACCGTTTCCCTTCAAAGAAATAATAGATGAATTAATGGTTAAAAGAGTAGTTGGAGTCGCCAATGGTAGATGTGAATTCGGGCCGAGAGCTTTGGGTAATAGAACTTTATTTGGGGATCCAAGAGATCCTAAAATTAAAGATAAAATTAATTTAGTAAAAGGCAGAGAACCCTTTAGACCTTTTGCGCCAATGATATTAGAAGAAGATGTTCCAAAATATTTTAATGGCGGATTTCTTTCTCCATATATGAGTTGTGCACTTCAAGCAACACAAGAATTTAGAAACGAATATCCAGGAGTTGTTCATTTAGACGGAACTTCTAGATTACAAGTGGTTAAAGAAGATCCACATAAAACATTATTACAAATTTGGAAAGACATTACAAAATGTCCAGTGTTATTAAATACGTCTTTAAATGTTAAGGGAGAACCAATTGTCAACACCAAAGAAAACGCCAAAGCTTTCACTAAGAAAACGGGTGTCAACGTATATTCTTAAACATTATTTGAGAATTAAATATAAATTTGTTAAAGAAAAAGAAGATTTAGATCCATTTATATATGATTGATTTACCACATGCAATGATAGCACCGAAGAATAAGTTAATTGCGCCTCCAAAAACTTTAAAAATCTTTGATGATAAAAGTAAAGGATTTGATTATCAAGAACATTTAATTCGAAAAGTTTTTAATGAAATGGGTCCCGATATATATCTCACTTTAATATATGAAGATTATCAAAAAAGTGCCGGCTTTGATCGAACAAAAATATTTCCAAATGATTCCGCGGAAGGGTATAAAACAGAAACAACATGTTCTACAGATAAACTTAATAAGAAAATGAAAAAAGGATATGGAAAAGGAACTGTTTTTAAAAATTGTCATTGGACTCCTTTTTTACAATTTTATATTGATAATCAATTTTGGAAAATAGAATATAAAAAATATTTAAAGACTCTGGAACATTATAAAAAAGTATTTTATAGTTTTAGTTATTATCATTTAGAAGATTATGAAAATTGGAATAATTGGTTGTAGTCATAGTTCCGGATTGTCTGAAGGAGGACTTTTAAAAAAGTCTGGTGGATTTAACGCTTGGAAAGGTTGGCCGAGAGAATTGGCTAAAGCATATCCCCAGCACGAAGTTCATTTATTTGCTTCTCCCGGCGGAGGCCAAAATAATATGGAGTCAGCTTTAAGGACATGTCTCATTGAAGACATTGATATGGTGCTTCTTCAATTTACAACGCAGCGACAATTATATCCAACATCAATAGATAGAATTTCGAAAAAGTTAGACGGGACACTTGATTCCTGGTACAATACCCAGCGAAGAGGGAATTTTATTTTACAACAACAAAAAATAAGATCTCTTTCTATAAAGAATTATGTAGTTGAACGCAAATGCGTTATGGTGGGCGGACATTGGGATGCTAGGAATCGAATAAAAGAATTGGATATAGAACTTAATGCATATGAATTACCCCAAGTCTTGTTAGATATATTCATCGATAATGAATATTTTAATGAAATGGCAGAAACTTTTTATAATTGTAATGAATTATATAAAAAATTATTTAAACATTTTTATTCTATGCTATGGGTTCCGACTCATAGTTATGGGCCTACTAATAGTGATCAATCTGTGGTAGAGATAAAAGATAAAGTTCCTCTCTTTATGTCTGAGTTTTTAACAGGAAAAAATCTTAGAGATAAAGTTGATTGGCCTAAAACAATATACGATTGGCTAGTAGAACATTGGACAACAACCCTTAATGTGACTTCTGTAGAAGCACAAAGATTAGTATATCATGAGTATAAAAAATATAAGGGGCATTTGGGGGAAGATGCTCAACGAGAAGTTTTATTTGAATATATTTTAGGAAACAAAGAATTGAAGGAGGCTCTTGAAAAAGAAAGACAGAAAACTTTATGATTCGTGGAAATATAAAAAAGGAGGATTTATGGAATTTAATAACCCGATATTTCAAACCATTTTAGGTTTGGTAATTTTTTACATTGGCTTAAAAATGTTCTCGGGAGGAATGAAGTCAATGGGCAAATTAGAACATCTTGAATATTTTATACACAATCCGTATTTTATGTTTTTTGGAGCAATTGCATGTACTCTTCTTTGGCAATCTTCATCACTTTCTACAACTGCAATAATAGGTCTAGTTGCTTCAGGCGCATTACCACTTCCTTCTGCGATTGCTGCTGTACTAGGAGCAAATATAGGAACGACAGGCACTATATGGTTAGCGGGAATAATGGTTTCTGATGGGATGCCTACGGGAATCACAAAACAAATAGCTATAATTCATACAGGAGTAAATGCTCTTATGGCAATTGCTTTACTTCCTTTTGTTCAACCTATGGCAAGATTTATATCTAGGTTTTAAAAATGGTATAAATATATCTTTACTTTAATGGCTCTGGGGGTTGGATTCGAACCAACACATCTTTGATCTAGATTCGATCGATCAATCAAAGATAATACGCTAACAACGTACCGCGTCTTCCTGTTTCGCCACCCCAGAGTAGCATTCCTCTGTTTATTTTTTCAATGCACTTATGAGTCTGGTAAGACCTATTCCACCACCATATCTTGGAAAAAATTTATAACTTAAAAATTCTTCCAGTTCTTTTTCTACTCTCTCTTCGCCAAATAATTCAAATAATAATTTAGCATATCCTCCGTCAGAAATAGTATAGAATTGTTCTCTCATTTCCTCTGTATCAGCAGATCTTTCAGCTGATCCAATGGTTTCCATTCCTCCTATAATAACATCGCATTTGTTAGCAAGGTTACCTTCTTTTTTCATATTCCAAAAAGGTGAGGTAGAATAAGGAAATCGGGTTATAAATCCTACTCCGGTGGGATGTGAATCAGATATCATCTGTTCATGTTCATGGTCTAATTCTTCGCATTTAAATTCTGTACACCACTGGCGATAATCCTTTTCAGGAAACGGTCCAGCAATGCCTCCGACTTCTCCTATCAAACCCAAATGTTTAACTAATTCTCTTTCCATATTGAGCAAGTCTCGAAAATTACCTGGTGCTTCAAATTCAAACATAGGGAAGATAATTTCATGTCTTCCTTCAACCGGATTTGGTTCCTGTCGATAAGATGTTGAAACACAAAAACAACCAGGTAGATCCGGATTGTTAAGTAATTCATATTCTAGCCACATTTGGCCAGTTTGAGGAAGCGGCCATATAATATCATTATAATTATATGTTGCGACAGTTGTAGGATCTTCGCAAGCTGCTAATATGGATAATCTGTTTTGGGTATGAACTTCAAGAAAACCGCGGGAATGAAAAAAACTACGAAGACTGGTGACAGCATTGTCAAAATCAGTCGGTGTAATTAAACTAGTCAGTTTACTCCTTTGCAATTATAAATCATTAAATATTTTCTACAATTGGATTATTTATCAAAAAAGATCATTAACGATTTCAACACAATAATTATATCTCGTTGATATCGTTGATAATCAAATATGTTGACATGTTGAGCTATATGTGATATAATATATATAAAGAATAAAGAAATACCAGCGACAACTGCTGAAGCGAAGAGTTGGGTGGGATGGCGGCAAACAAAAACAAACGAGAGAGGAGAGAGATTATGTGTAAATTGTATGTGTATTATGAAAGTATATTCGATGACAAGAAGTTATGTTGTACAGAAGTCATCGTTCCATATGATGAGACAATTCAGGATGCCATTAAACATTATAAGACTGGCGGTAGGATTGTGATCACAGAACCCATAACTGAACTATTGGGAGTATAATGTCAGACGTATTGAGAGAGCAAAAAAGTATTTTAGCAAAATTGATGGCATCAGAAAACATTTCTGTTCGTCATGCTAAAGTCCCCACCGCAGGATTTAATCCCCAAACCAGAACATTGATTTTACCGATTCTCAAAGAGATGGAAGGTGATGTTTATGACTTATTTGTTTGTCATGAAGTAGGACACGCCTTAAATACTCCAGCTAAGGGTTGGCATAGTGTTATTGAAGAAAAAGGTCCTAACTATAAGGGATTCTTAAATATTGTAGAAGATGCAAGGATCGAAAAATTGATCAAAAGGAAGTTCGCTGGTGCTGGTAAAGCAATGGCTAAAGGATATAAAGTACTAGTTCACGATAGAGATTTTTTCGGCCTCAAGCAATATAATATTGATATTAATTCCGCATCGCTGATCGATAAACTTAATATTCATTTCAAAGGTGGTCCTTTAGAGAATGTTCAATTCACCGAAGCTGAAAAACCATTTGTTGAGAAAATGGAAGAATTGGAAACTTGGGAAGATGTTGAAAAATTGACCGCGGAACTTTGGACTTATGCTGAAGATAATGAAGAAGACGAGTTGACGTGTACAGATGACATGTCTATGGAAGAATCAGTTGATTATGATGAAGATGATTATGATGAAGATGATTTCTATGATTCGTTTGAAGAAGAATCTAATAACGAATGTGATAGCCCGGTAGATCAATGTGATGTCCCTGACGATTCAAAAGATAAACGTGGGGAAGGTGAAAATAGTGAAAATAGCACAGGCAATCAAGAGGAAGAAAAAAAAGAAGCAGGAAACTCAGAAGGTCCTCAGTCTGATAGTGACACCGATGATGGAAAAACCGAAGATGGAACTCAGGCAAGTTCAACTGAAGGCGGTTATGATCAGTGGTATGAAGAAGATCCATGGAGATGGAGACGTGAACCAAAATCTTTAACCGATCAGAATTTTCGTGAAAAGGAAGAAGAATTGGTCCATGAAGATGCATTGGATTTAAAATATTATAATTCACCAATAATTAATTTGAAACATAAAGGCCCAACTGGAAGGCCACTAATTATGGGTTATAAAGAGCTTCTAAAAAGAACTCAGAACGCAATAGATAAACGTAGAGACTATTTGACTATCACTGAAGATTGGGAAAGAGAATATAATCTTGCATTCGGATACGCAGAAGAATTTATGAAACATATTGACAGAGAAAATAAACCAGTTGTTAATTATCTTGTCAAAGAATTCGAAATGAAAAAGAAAGCAGCTGAATATAAAAGATCTATGACCGCAAATTCAGGTGTCATATCACTTTCAGATATTCACAAGTACAAATATTCCGATAATATTTTTAAGAAGATCACAATTGTTCCCGAAGGTAAAAATCACGGACTTTATTTCTTAATGGATTGGTCAGGTTCAATGAGTGAAAAAATGATGCCGACTTTGGTTCAGTTGTTTCAATTAATAGATTTTTGTAGGAAGTGTAATATCGCACACGAAGCATATGCTTTCGTTGATTATAGTTGGGATGAAGATGGAAAAGAACAGAGTACAGGAGAACATTTTGGAGTACCATTTAAACCAGAAGTTGATACTCTTGCAATAGGAGATCAAGCAGCTCAACTGATAGAGATATTTTCAAATAGAATGACTGCTAAAGAATTCAAGGCACAACGTGAATATCTTCTTTTATCTATACTCCGATGTGATAAAGATTTTCATGGAGCACAATATTTAGAAGAGAGAAAACAAAAAGCAAAATGGAAAAATGAGATAAATGGAAACAATAGAACCAAGGTTCCAAGTGATACGATCCCATACAAAATCTTCAATAGTTGGGGTGCGGAAAATAAATGTCAGACATCTTGGGAATGGAATGGAATTGGCAGATATATTAAATGGCCACTACATCGACTTTGTGGAACTCCTTTGAATGATGCGATTATGATAAGCACATTAAACGTTAAAAGATTTCAGAGAGAAAACAATCTAGATATTGTTAATACAATTATTCTTTCAGATGGTGAGTCCAATTCATCTCATAAAGTTTATACTGAAGAATCAATGGAAGCCGGTCATTCAAAACGAATCAGCGCAAATGAATGCAGAATTAAAATGGTTGATAGAGAAACAAAAAAGGTTTTTGATTGGACTGCTGTTCACGGAATGAGACAAACAGAAAATTTTATTAATTATTATAAATTCAAAACCGGTTCGAATGTCATAGGATTTTTTCTTACCTCTTCAGCTGATGATGCTGGTCGTGTTATCGGATGGAGAAATTGGCATGATCAAAGAGCAGAATATAATCGGTTAGGATATTTGATCGCGAACGATCATGGTTATGATGAACTTTATGTGATCAAATCTCATAGCACTGTCTCAATAGAGGATGAGATCAATGTTGATACTAGCAAGCAAAATTCAACTGCGACTTTAGCTAGAGCATTTAAGAAATTCCAGAAAGGAAAATTGGAAAAGAGAATAATGCTACAAAGTTTTGCAGAAAAGGTTGCTTAAATGCGATTTTGTTTTGTAATGAAATCAATAGATTATAGGGAACTTGTTGTAATTATTGATAAACAAAAAGGTTGACATATTTGAAAAAATAGTGTATAATATATATATAATAACATAAAAATAGCGAGAGAGGTTATATGATGATGAATAAAGAACAATTAGTTGAAGCCTGGAAAACTAAGCACGGTGTGCAAACGATCTTAGATCGTTCTCAGGTAAATGAAGTTGCTGATGAAAGCGGTAATCCATGGCCGAATCAGAATTTCCTAGGAAAACTTCGAATAGGTCGAAATCAGTTTTCAATTGCAAATTATGGAAAGAACATGACAGCTCCTGTAGCAAAATGGGGCGATAAATATCGCAAACCGAAAGCTCTGAAAGATGTGAAGATCGTTCAGCATGATACCACAATCAAGAAAGTAGATGAAAACATCTCTTTCGTTCCAGAAAAAGATCCCAATTATATTAAAGCAGGATATTACAAAGAACTGGTTCAGATATTTAAATCTGGAATGTTCGTACCTTCTTTTATTACCGGGTTGTCTGGAATGGGTAAAACCAAAGAAGTTTTCGAAGCCGCAGCCGGAACGAAACGCGAATTAATTCGTGTTAATATTACAATCGAAACAGATGAAGATGATCTTCTCGGTCATTATGTCCTGAAAGATGGAGAAACCATTTGGGAAGATGGGCCGGTTATTGTTGCAATGGAACGCGGTGCGATATTACTTTTAGATGAGATCGATTTGGCATCAAATAAAATCATGTGTCTCCAACCTGTACTTGAAGGTGGAAGCATTTTCTTGAAAAAGATTAATCGCTTAGTAAAACCTGAAGCCGGATTTAACATTGTCGCAACCGCTAATACAAAAGGTAAGGGTAACGATGATGGTCGGTTTATAGGAGCTAACATTCTTAATGAAGCTTTCCTTGATCGTTTTCCAATAACGTTTGAACAAGATTATCCTCCAACCAGTATCGAAAAGAAAATTGTTACTAAGATTCTTTCAAACCATGGTGTTAAAGATACAACCTTTGTTGATCATCTTTGTCAATGGACAGATGTTATCCGCCGGACCTTTGCTGATGGTGGAATCGATGAAATTATTTCCACTCGTCGTTTAATAAACATTGTCACTTCTTATATGATATTTCAGAATAAAGAAAAAGCGATCGAATTTTCGATCAATCGTTTCGATGATGATACCAAAACTGGTTTCATGGATCTTTGGACGAAGGTAGATCCTAGTGCCGTGCCAGAAGAAACAGGAATAGGTGAAGGTGAAACTAAAGAAGAATTGGAAGAAGCAGATCAACCTTACTAAGGAAATAATTGTTATAACAATTATTTCTTATTTAATCCTTGACATTATATACATTATCAGCTATAATTTATAACAATTAGTTGGTAATGTATAATTGTGTTTTGTTAATGATAAAAAGGAAATAATGCAAATTGAAGTACCTATAGCAGATTTACGAAAGAAAAAGATATTTGTTGCTACACCAATGTATGCTGGCATGTGTAGCGGAATGTATACAAAGGCGTGTTGTGATTTGGCAACAACAGCCACAAAATATCAAATAGATCTTAAATACTTTTATCTATTTAATGAATCTTTAATCACTAGAGCCCGAAATTATTGTGTTGATGAATTCTTGAGATCGGATTATACTCATCTTATGTTTATTGATAGCGATATTTGTTTCGATCCAAATTATGTTTTAACATTAGCCGCTCTATGCGATGATACAAAACCAATTGTTGGAGGAATATATCCCAAGAAGTGTATTGCTTGGGAAAAAGTTCGCAATGCTGTTGATAAGGGATTGGGTGATGATAATCCTATGCTTCTTGAGAAGTTTACAGGAGATTTCGTTTTCAATCCAGTAGGCGGAACTTCAACGATATCTTTATCTGAGCCAGTTGAAGCTTTAGAAATTGGAACAGGATTTATGATGGTACAGAGAGAAGTATTTGAAAAGTTTGCAAAAGCTTATCCTAAATTTCGATATAAACCCGATCATAATCGATCAGACCATTTCGATGGTTCCAGATATATTCATGCGTTTTTTGATACCATTATTGATAATGATCAATGGATGGGCAAAGGAAAATCTGAAGGGTCTGATCGTTATCTTTCTGAAGATTATATGTTTTGCCAACTATGTCATAAGATAGATATTAAAACTTATCTATGTCCTTGGATGAAATTACAACATATTGGAACATATGTGTTTAATGGAAATCTTCCTGATATGGGCGCTTTAGAATTCGCTGCCCATGGATATGATACTGAAAGTCGACCTTTTCTTGAAGATCGAAAAACGAAGTTAGCATCAAAAGGAATGAGTAGAAAAGACAGAAGAGCCCTTGCTAAAGAAAAACGAAAGGAAACCAAAAAGAAGGACAAATCCTCTCTTGCTGGGAGCCCTAATCACCTATAGGAAATATAATGATAATTAATAATGAGACTGTTGAAACATTAAAAAACTTTGCAGAGATCAATCAAAGTTTGGTTATTGAGACCGGCGATGTAATTAAAACAGTAAGTGAACAAACAAATGTTTTAGCAAAAGCTAAACTCAACCAAAGCTTTCCTCAGGATTTTGCTATATATGATTTGAATAAATTTTTAGGAGTGCTTTCTTTATTCACAGAACCTCAATTTGAGTTTAGTGAAAAATCGGTCACTGTTCAATCCAGTGTTGATGCAAATAATTTTCAAGCTGGAGATTCTGTTGCAGAATATCAATTCGCAAATATGAGTCTATTTGAAAATGAGAAAAAGATTCTCGCGAAGGATATTCAATTACCTTCTGAAGATGCAGATTTCAGATTGGATGAAAAGTTTTTCATTGCAATAATGAGAGCAGCAGGAGTAATGAGTTTACCTGAGATCGCGGTTGTAGCAAGCGATGGGAAACTCAAAGTCCAGGCAAATGATTCTAAGACATCTGTAGATAGTTATGCAGTTGATCTAGGACCTTCGGATGCCAATTTTAAAATGATTTTTAAGATAGAAAATCTTAAACTTTTGAGAGGATCTTATGATGTTAAGATATCAGATAAAGGCTTAGGACATTTTAAAAATATTAGTAGAGAACTTGAGTATTGGATTGCGACTGAACAAACAACATAAAGATTATGGCAGATAATATATTATGGGTAGAAAAATATCGACCGCAAAAGGTATCAGAATGTATTTTACCGAAACATCTAAAAGATCCGTTTGAATCTTATGTAGCCTCAGGTAATATACCGAATCTTCTTTTATGTGGCGGACCTGGTATGGGGAAGACTACAATTGCGAAGGCAATGTGTAAAGAGATTGGTTTAGACTATTTGATTATCAATGGTTCTCAGGAATCCGGTATTGATTTATTAAGAGTTAAGTTAGAAAATTATTGTAGCAGTGTTTCACTGATTGGTGGTCGCAAGGTTGTTATTATAGATGAAGCTGATTATTTGAATCCTCAATCTACGCAACCAGCAATGAGGGGATTTATTGAGAGATTCGCTGATAATTGCAGTTTCATTTTTACATGTAATTATCTTAATAGAATTATCGATCCTATTCATTCTCGATGTTCGGTAGTTGAATTTAAGGTGGATAAAAAAGAATCTCCCAATATAGCACAACAGTTATTAGAGAGAATCACAGTAATTCTTAATGAGAATAAGATTGAGTTTAACGAAAAGGTTATTGTTGAACTCATTATGAAGTATTATCCTGATTTTAGAAGAACATTAAATGAATTACAACGATATAGCACCAGCGGAAGTATTGATAGCGGTATCCTTAGTTTGCTCTCTGATTCTGATTTTAACGCTCTTATTAATGCATTAAAGGAAAAGAATTTCACTAAGGTTCGTAAATGGGTTGTTGATACGAGTCATACAGATGCCAGAACAGTATATAGAAAGTTATATGATAATATGCATGACCATTTGACGCCAGCAGGATTACCACCAATAATACTTTTATTGGCAGATTATCAATATAAGAGTGCATTTGCTGCAGACCAAGATATAAATCTTACTGCTTGTTTAATTGAGATCATGATAGAAGGACAATGGCAATGAATCCATTCGATTTTGTAAATGATATTAATTATAAGAAGAAAGATTTATTGAAAGATGATATAGATAATCAATTAGAGAATGAATATAAAGCGTTTCTTGTTAATCGATCTTTAAGCTTTAATTTCGATACTATCCTTCAAGCCAATGAAATGAACACCAGAACTCATCTGGATAATAAACTTCAATACCACTATTTGCTAAATATTATCAGACCCAAGAATAGATTTGGTCGATGGTTAAAAGCTGAGAAGTATGAAGCCATAGATTTAATTGTTGAATATTATGGATACAACCTCCAAAAAGCAAGGGAAGTTGTAGATATCTTCAGTGATGATGATTTGAATACTCTTAGGCAAGAATTATTTACAGGTGGTTTGAAGGAGAACAATGAGCGTAGAGATAGATTCTCTCGTTGAAATCAAGTTAAAACAGCCCGATGATTTTTTAAAAGTAAAAGAAACTTTAACAAGAATAGGTGTAGCTTCCAAGAAAGATAAGATTTTATATCAATCTTGTCATATTCTTCATAAGCAAGCTAGATACTATATTGTACATTTTAAAGAATTGTTTATGTTGGACGGTAAACCTTCCAATTTTTCGGACAATGATGCTGCGAGACGGAATACAATAGTTAATTTATTGGCTGAATGGGATTTGGTACAAAAAGTTGATAATGATAGAATCGATGATGATAACGTAGTTCCAATTAATCAATTAAAGATTATATCTTTCAAAAAGAAAGATGAATGGGAACTAGTTGCGAAATATAATATAGGTAATAAAAAGAATGACGACACTAAGTTTGAAAGCTCATAAATTATATCCTGACGTAACTCTTCCAACATTTTCAACACGAGGCTCTGCATGTTTTGATATACATGCTTATTATACTCCTGAAATAGGATGTAAATTTTGGAGCGATGATCGAAAAGATTTTATTGAAAGACATGATAAGAATATAACAATACATCCTTTTCAAAGGGTTTTAGTTCCCACAGGTTTAATTTTAGATATTCCGCCGGGATATTCAGTGAGAATACATCCAAGGTCTGGAACAGCGATTAAACAAGGAATGAGTTTTATTAATTGCGAAGGAGTGATCGATTCTGATTATGTTGATCCACTAATGATTCCTGTAATAAACTTATCAGATATTCAATCAATCGTTATAAATAACAATGATAGGATTGCACAGGGAGAACTGGTGCAATTGAAACAATATAATATCGAAGAAATTAGCTCGCCACCCGAACAAAAAACCGACCGCGATGGTGGTTTTGGGAGTACTGGCGCATGAGCAAATTTAAAGTTGTAGGGCACAGTTACGACTTAGAAGTATACGAAAAAGTTATAACTAATCCCGACAAAGGCACTACGGAGTTCGACGAGGTCGGAGTATATAGTGCCAATTCCATAATACATTTATTATGGATTGTGTTCAAACATAGGTTTGGGCATTTAATAGCTGGAGAAGGTTGGAGAGATTGACCTTTTCTTTCATATCATTAGGAATTGCTTGCGTAAGGGTTCTTAATGTTTTTTATTAACGTCTTTGCTTAAAGAAGGAGGACATATGTTAACGACTAACGCACTTTCTGTATTCCCCACCCACAAACAGTTTGAACAAGCATTAGGATTATCCGTTGGATTTGATTCAGTGTTTAATAGACTTTTTGAATGTAATCAACAAAACCAATCTTCTGGTTATCCACCTTATAACTTGAAAAAAGATGGAGATCATTATATAATAGAGTTAGCAGTTGCAGGACTCAGCGAAAAAGATATTAAGGTACATGTTGAGGATAAGGTATTAACTGTTAGCAGTGATACAGAAAAATCTGACGAAGCTTATCTTCATCAGGGTATTGCCAGGCGCTCATTTAAGAGGTCTTGGACTTTAGCTGATGATATGATAGTTAATGACGCGACTATGACTAGCGGAATGTTAATTATCTCCTTAGAAAGAATTGTTCCTGAGGAAAAGAAAGCTAGACAGATCCCAATTATTACGAAGTAATTTTCGTAAATTTCATAAGAGGGCGCGTTATAAATATGCTATATAAATATGCTCATAACAACCCCTCTTTTAGGATTATACAGTGATAGATTTATTAAATACAGAAGAAGACATTAGAGTAGCACAAAATTTTACTCTTCCTGAACTCGTGAAAAGTTCAACCGCGGAAAGATTAGGAATAAGCAATATGCCCGATTCCGGACAGATTTTAGTTAACCTTGTAAATGTCGCGAATCATATTTTACAACCAGTAAGAGATGAAGTGGGGCCAGTTCGTGTTAATAGTGGTTACAGAGGAATAGAATTAAACAAAGCAGTTGGTGGATCTAAAACCAGTCAACATTGTTTTGGAGAAGCCGCAGATTTTGAGAGTTCCAGAATAGGTAATTATAAATTAGCTTGCTGGATTAAAGATAATCTAGAATTCGATCAATTGATTTTAGAATTTTATACTCAAGGAAAACCTAGCAGTGGATGGGTCCATTGTTCTTATAAAACAAATGGTCAGAACCGCGGAAAAATTAATACAGCGCTGAGAATAAAAGGAAAAACAGTATATAAAGATGGGCTGATTCAATGAAACGATTATTGATATTTCCTCTTTTAGTATATCTTCAATTTCTATATTTAATTGGAGCGTATATGGCTAAAAGAAGTTGGGTCGATGATCAAATATTATGGTGTTATAAGAAATTAAAATCTTATGGACACAAAGTGGAATATAATTATTTTGATAAATGAAATTTTATACAAACGTACACCAAATAGGTGATCATGTTTTAGTTAGAGGTTATGAAAACGGTCAACGTTTTGATGATCGCATTGAATATCATCCTACTGTCTTTATCCCTTCCAACGAAAAATCAAATTATTCAACTATTGATGGAAAATCATTATCCCCTATCAAACCCGGCACAATTAAAGAAACAAGAGAATTTATTCGAAAATATGATGGAGTAGAAAACTTTCAAATTTATGGAATGACTGCTTGGAGATATAATTATATTTACGAAGAGTATCCCAAAGATAGAGGAATTGATTATGACTTTTCACAACTCATAGTTGCGAGCATTGATATTGAAGTTGCCTCAGAACATGGTTTTCCAGATCCTGTTTCAGCTTCTGAAGAAATTCAAGCCATAACCGTTGGAGCAAATAAAAAATATTTTGTATTTGGGTGTGGTGAATATAATAATACTAATTCAGATGTTGAATATTTTCACTGTGCTGATGAAAATCATTTGGTTCAAGAATTTCTTTCTTTTTGGGAAAAGTTAGCACCGGATATTGTTACAGGATGGAATATTCAAGGTTTTGATATTCCGTATTTGGTTAATAGAATTTCCAGATTATTTGATAATAAAGTTGTCAAAAGATTATCTCCATGGAGATTAGTTAATGAGCGATCAACAACTTTTAGAGGTAGAGAAACAGTCTTTCATGATCTTATTGGAATATCTGTAATTGATTATATTGATGTTTATAGAAGAAATTCTCCGCCCGCGGAAAGTTATAGATTAGATTATATTGCTTCTGTTGAATTAGGTGAAAAGAAATTATCTTTTAAAGAGTATGGAAATCTTTATACATTATATAAAGAGAATTATCAATTGTTTATCGATTATAATATTAAAGATGCCCAGCTCGTAGAACGATTGGAAGAAAAGAAAAAATTGATAGAAATGGTGGTTGCTCTGGCGTATGAAGCAAAGGTAAACTATCAAGACACATTTGGAATGGTAATGATGTGGGAGGTTATTCTTGCGAATGATTTGATGAATAGAAATATAGTAGTTCCGCCTAAAAAAGATAATACAAAAAATGCCGCATATGTTGGAGCATATGTAAAAGAAGTTCAATCAGGATTACATAATTGGGTTGTAAGCTTTGATTTAAATAGTCTATATCCTCATTTAATCATGCAATATAATGTTAGTCCTGATACTATTTTAACAGGTGTTACAGAGACATGCCGGGTTGATTCTTTATTAAATAAACAAGTTGATTTAAACAAATATTATAATAAAGATATTATTATTGCTCCCAACGGACAAGGATTCAGAAAAGATATACAAGGATTTTTACCAAGGATAATGCAAGAAAAATATGATAATAGAGTTATCTTTAAAAAGAAGGAAATCGCAGCTAAGAAAAAATTAGAAAAAGAAACTGATCCAAAGGAAATAGAAAAATTAAAAAAAGAAGCTGATTCATTTGGTAATAAACAAACCGCTATGAAATTGATGCTTAACAGTGTTTATGGTGCTTTTGGGAACCCATATTTTAGATTTTTTGATTTAAGAATATCTGAAGCTATTACATTAGGAGGGCAGCTCAGTATTCGCTGGGCAGAAACGGTAGTTAATAATTATCTTAATCAAGTCATGGAGACAGAAGAGAATGATTATGTTCTTGCATCGGACACCGACTCCCTCTACATTACTTTAGAAAAATTAGTAGATAAAGTATTTCCGGAAAATCCAGATACACCTAAGGTAATAAATTTTCTAGATAAAGTATGTGAAGAAAAACTTCAAGAAGTAATCGATAAAGGATATTTAGATTTATCAAATTATATGAATGCCTATGATCAGAAGATGTTTATGAAAAGAGAGTGTATTGCTGATAAAGGTATTTGGACAGGAAAGAAACATTATATTCTTAACGTTCATGATAATGAAGGCGTCAGATATACAAACCCTCGAATTAAGGTTATGGGTATTGAATCTGTTAAATCATCAACTCCAACATCTTGTAGGGATAAATTAAAAAAATCTTTTGATATTATTATTAATCATGATGAAAAAGCCATGCAAGAGTTTATTGCAGATTTTAGAGAACAATTTGAAAAAGAGCCTATTGAAAATATTGCGTTCCCTAGATCTGTTAAAGGGATTGAAAAATATAATGGTGGCACAAATTTGTATGCTAAAGGAACACCTGTTCATGTAAAAGCAACGCGTTTGTATAATCATTATCTGAAACAAAATGAATTACAAAATAAGTATCCTCTTATTCAAGAAGGGGAAAAGATTAAATTTGTTTATTTGAAACAACCTAATCCAATTAGAGACAGTGTCATAGCAATGATGGAAGGATTGCCTGAAGAATTAGGTTTGCAAGAATATATTGATTATGATAAACAATTTGAAAAATCTTTCAGGGGACCTTTGAATGAAATATTAAAAGTCATTGGATGGTCTCCTGAAAAGAAGAGTTCTCTAGAAGCGTTTTTGATCTAGAGAATTTGATAAATATGTAATGATGGTAGTTCGGAATAAGCTTAGCTACCAAAATTATGTATAATTAGTGGTGAGAGGTTTAATATAAGAAAGGAGTTATATATGTTAGATAAAGCACTCGGTTGGATGAGAAGTTTAACTGAACTTGGTTTAGCAGTTATTGCTCTTGGCGTAGTTCTTCAGATTATTTTTGGTGCAGCTTTACCGTTTATCGGAATTGATATCGTGGGTTCTGTTGTAGCACTTGTAAAACAATTAGGACAAGAAGGTTTTGTCGGATTAATTGCTATATGGGTACTCTGGGGAATTTATTCCAAGTCATAACTAGTTATGTAAAAGGGGGAGCACCTGCTGCCCCTTTTTCTTGATAATATATATGATGATTAATTGAAAAGGCTATATGAGTGACTATTTTGGAGAAATGTTGAAAGTAGCTGATAACACTTATGGTTCTAAAGTGAGCGATGGTGTTGAAGCAGGAGATGTTGAAAGTTTTATTGATACAGGTTCGTATATTTTAAATGCACAGCTATCAGGAAGCATTTATGGAGGATTACCCTCAAATAAAATTACAGCGTTTGCTGGCGAAAGTTCAACAGGTAAAACTTTTTTCGTTTTGGGTTGCGTCAGACAGTTTCTCGCAGATAATCCTACTGGCGGGGTTATATATTTTGAAAGTGAATCTGCCCTAACCAAAGATATGATTGAAATGCGTGGAATAGATTCTAAGCGCATGGTTATCCTTCCCGTTGCAACAGTTCAGGAATTCAGAACACAAGCAACTAAAATTTTAGAAAAACATTTAGAAGAACCTGAAAAAGATCGGCCTCCAATGATGATGTGTCTTGATTCATTAGGCAATCTGTCTACTACCAAAGAGATGGAAGATATTGGTGAAGGCAAAGATACAAGAGATATGACCAGAGCTCAAATGGTTAAAGGAACATTTCGAGTTCTTACCTTGTTAGGAGGTAAAGCAAAAGTTCCTCTTGTGGTTACTAACCATACATATGATCAAATAGGAACAATGTTCCCTCAGAAAATTATGGGAGGAGGCACCGGATTACATTATGCCGCTTCTTCTATTGTTTTTCTTTCCAAGAAAAAAGAAAAAGATGGAACAGAAGTTATTGGTCAAATAATCCATTGTAGAACTTATAAATCAAGACTCACAAAAGAACATAAAATGGTGGATGTTCTTCTTACATATAAAGAAGGATTGAATAGATATTATGGATTAGCAGAATTGGCAGAAAAATATGGTATATTTAAAAAAGTTTCTACCAGATTAGAAATGCCTGATGGAGAAAAAGTATTTTTAAAATCTGTTTTAAAAAATCCTACAAAATATTTTACAAAAGATATTCTTGATCAAATAGATGCAGTTGCAGGGAAAGAATTTTTATATGGCGAAATGGGAATATCTGATGATCCGGATTTAGAGAATGATAGTAAAGAAAGTTAAAGTAGTAGAATTAACGATGGAAGACGGAACAAAAATATTACGTCGTGGTGGAGAAGAATCTGTTCTTAGAGCTTGGGGCATTTATCCAATAGTTTCTGCTAAATGGACCGGAGAAGAAGAAACAATGCAATGGGTTTCAGAAGAAGAGTTAAAAGATGAATGAATTAAACCAAGAAGATTATGATAGAATTGATGGATATTATGCCTTAGTTCCTCATCCAGAACATCCCGAAGATGTTTCTCAAATGTGTGTTGAATTAAAAACTGGACCTTTTAGTGGAACTGTTATAAAATATGGTAAATTTCAAGTAGCTCCTCCGGATGAAAAGGGAGAAAGTAATGCGAAATATGAATATGATGTTATTCTTGTTCCACCAGAATTACAGGATGTAGAACATTCCGATGAAGAAGGAGTAGAGTTTGAATATATGATTGGAGAAATTTTAGTTAAATTATTATGGGACAGATATAAAGAAGAAAGTGAAAAGGAAGGAGTAAAAACTAATGACACCGCGGATAGAACGCCTGATACTATCACATTTAATACACAATGAAAATTTTTCGCGTAAAGTTGTTCCTTACGTAAAATCTGAATATTTTGAAGACCCTCCTGAAAAGTTAGTTTTCAAATTAGTTCAAGAATATATTTTAAAACATAATGATCTGCCAACCAAACAAAGTTTATTAATTGATCTAGATCAATTAGACGGTATACATGAAACAGAATATACCAAATCTAGTGAAATAATTAATGCCTTAGATAAGCCTAATGATTCTAAAGATATCACTCCTTGGCTTTTAGAACAATCAGAAACATTTTGTCAAGATAAAGCAATATATAATGCTGTAGTGAATGCTATCGCAATTCTTGAAGGTAATGAGAAGACTCATTTATCTAAAGGAGCAATTCCCACTGTTTTATCAGATGCTCTAGCCGTTTCTTTTGATCCTCATGTCGGACATGATTTTATTGAAGACGCAGAAGATAGATTTGATTTTTATCACAGAGTAGAAGAAAAACTTGAATTCGATCTCGAGATGTTTAATAAAATTACAAAAGGAGGATTGCCGAAGAAGACTTTAAATATTTGTTTAGCAGGTACTGGAGTAGGTAAATCGTTATTCATGTGTCATCAAGCTGCGGCGGCCCTTTCTATTAATAAAAATGTATTGTATGTTACATTAGAGATGGCTGAAGAAAGGATCGCTGAAAGAATAGATGCAAATCTTTTAGATGTTCCTATTAGTCAATTAGAAGAAATTCCTAGAGACATGTATAAAAAGAAAATAGAAAAACTCAAAGGAAAAACTAAAGGTAAAATAATTATTAAGGAATATCCTACAGCATCTGCAAGTGCAATGCATTTTAAAAATTTATTAGGTGAATTAAAGTTGAAACGTAATTTCGTTCCTGATATAATATTCATAGATTATTTAAACATTTGTACATCTTCTAGAATAAAAGCCGGAGCCAATGTTAATTCATACACATATATTAAATCTATTGCTGAAGAATTAAGAGGATTAGCAGTAGAATATAATGTTCCGATTGTATCCGCAACACAAACAACCAGAACAGGATTCACAAGTACAGATATTGGTTTAGAGGATACATCTGAGAGTTTCGGTTTACCGGCCACAGCTGATTTTATGTTTGCGCTCATAACCTCCGAAGAGATGGAAGAATTAAATCAAATGCTTGTAAAACAATTAAAAAACAGGTATAATGATCCTACATCTTATAGAAAATTTATTGTTGGAGTAGATAGAAGTAAAATGAGACTTTATGATGCAGAAGCAAAAGCTCAAGAAGATATAGCGAATAGCGGGCAAGATGATGAACCATTGTTCGATATATCCACTGACAATAGACACAGAAATAAGGCTGATTTCGGAGCCTTTCAATATGAATGATTTAGATTTTGTTAAAAATTCATTAGAATGTATAAACGAAGCCTTTAAAGAATTTAAGGGTTCTTATAATACGTTGGAATTCGGTTTCCGGAAACCTATTTCTCATTGGCATCACTGCGCCAATAGAATGGAAGAAATATTAGAAGAAGAATTAGATTTTTCTTGTTATGTTAATATACGAAAAGATAGAAGCCATGCTTTATATGAAATGACCTTTGATGGAGCCGCTAATGTTCCTGAAGAACATATTTCAGAATCTGAATTAGAAATAACAATTAACTTATCACCAGAATTTTATACGCAACAACTATCCGTTCCGGAAGATGCTTGGGAAAACTACAAACAACAACTTACCCTCACTTTCATTCACGAATTAACACATTCTTTACAAATAGATGACGGCAAAAAGAAAAAAGATAATGATTATTTTTCAAGCCCATTTGAGATAGATGCGTATAGTTCTGAACTCGCCTTTGATATGTTTCTTTATAATAAAGAAGAAAAAACTTGCGATTCGTATGCAAGGTATGCTACAATAGATAATAAGATAGCTAATAAAATGAGATCTCAAGCAAGAAAGAAATACAGTTATCTTAAAAACAATAAATAGAGTATAATTCTAATATAGAGTATAATTCTAAAATTAATCGAAGGAGAAAGTGTGAAAACTTATAAGGATTTAACCCTCGAAGGACTGACGGATGGATTAAGCAGCGGCCGAATGGGAGGAAGAATAAGCCTAAAAGAAGACCTTGCCAGAGATATTGAAGCCGGCTTTAAAAAGTTATCTTCAAAGAAGGCTAGATCTGGTAAGTCTGACGGCTTCGAAGGCAAATCAATAAAATGCGGAGATTTTTCAATAACACCAGTTAAATATCATGACGCATCAGATACCACGCCAGGTGCAGATGAAAATATTGCCTTTCACGTATATGTTGAAGATGGTAAAGGAAAAGCTGTGACGGATAAGATAGGTCCAAGTCAGGGTAATGATGCGATAGATTTTATGGAATATGGAAAATTTGATTCAAGCGATAAAAAGACCGCTAAAGAAATCGAAAAGTGGTGTAATTCCAATCGAACGTTTGATCCAAAGGAAGAAGTCGAGCCCGTTGATGAATTAAGTGCCCAAACTGCCCAAAATGCAGAAATTAAAGCACGAATGGCGGGCCCGGATAAAAGAAAACAAAGACAAGTAGGAAAATTTCAACAATATGGACAAAGCAAGGCGCAAGGTGGTCGTGGAATTGACGTCCGCAACAAAACCATGAACCAGACAGGTCCTGTAAAAACCAAAGGATACTTTGAAACTGAACAAATTGATGAAGCAGTTAAAAATAAAAAAATACAAAAGGCGATAGATATTATGAAAGGCGTTGAATCAATTCAAGACTGGGTTGAAGGTTGGGCTGACGAAACTCCTGAAAAGTATGAATATTCTATGGGAAAAGGCTCGGTTTATCCTACAGAAAATATTATAAAATTTGCTGCAGATATAGAGAAGGTTTGTAAAAAATGGACTAAAGACGGTAGCTCTTGGGATCCAATCAAGGGTAGCACTGGCTCAAGACATATTAAAGAATAGCAGTAGCAATCAAATGAAAACATATACAACTTTTATGGCACCGGGTTATATTAAGAAGGAGATTCGGGAACTGCTCTCAGAAAGAGTAACGCCGGAACTCAAAAAACAAGTGCTTGATAAAATCGAAGATGTTAAAGATGATGAGGTTTTAAGATCTATTCTCGAAGCTATACAACGAGATGTTATGGTTGCTCTTCTTGATGAGAAGTGTGGAACTGCTAAAATAAAAATGAATAAAGAAGCTTTTATTGACTCTATCATTTTAGCAATTAATAAATCAGGTGCACCAGCTAATGACCAAATGGATTTTTTAAAAGAACTTTTAGCCGGCGAAGTATTTGATTGTATACAAATGGTTAAAGATAGTCACAAAAAAGTAGTAACCTTAGATTCATATGTTAATACTAGAAGCCCCATATGGCCAAAAGTTAAAGATAAGTTTATAGAAAATATAACAAAAATAGATAATCAGAATATTGGACCAGGTGAAATTTTATTTATTTTAGCTACTCCCGGAGCAACGAAGGGTAATGTTGATAATAAAGGCGATGTCGAATTAGCATCCGGTTATAATGTAGAACTTAAAGCATCTGGTGGTACCTTTTCTAAACCTGACAAATTTGCAGATGCTAAATTATTTTTTATTAATGCGTTCAAAGATCTAGGTAGCGATATAACAGCAAAAGAAGCAGATGAAATGGGTCTTGGAGGTAGAAGTGTTTATAAGGATAGCAATGCGACAGGTGGTATACCTAAAGCCCTTTCTCTTGGTAGTAAAAAATATACTACTTTATGGATGGAAAAAAATGGCGGTTCACAAAGACAAGCAGATAAAGCTTGCGAAAAACTATGGCATGATATTTGTGTTTTAGCAATGCCTTTTGACAAAGCCTCGAAATATGTTTTTAATAAGACTGTAAAGAATGGATTAACCGATCCTAATGAATTTATAAAACAATGGAACGCCAATGCATTAAATGATTATAAAGAACATGGATGGGATTATGTTACATTATTTGATAAAAAATCATTGGATGTTATCTCATTTAAAGACGGGAAAGATCTCTATACTTCTAAAGAATGGAATCCAGGTACTGAATGGATGTTAAGATGGACTGGTGGCGGTGGTTTTTCTGGTACAGGATCATCTACAAGAATAAAAACAGGTCCTTTCAAAAATGAAGCAATTTTTGATCCTGGTGATACTGATTTTGAGAAAAAAATAGCAAGAAAAAATGCAATAAGAAGTTCATTAGAATCAACTTTTAAATCACTTAGTAAAAAACAATCTAATGAATATGCTTTTGAATATCCTAGTGTGAAAGCTTTAAAAAATAAAAGAGGTAAGCCAATTGGCAAGTCTTCAAAAGGTTTGATGAATGATAACAATTCACCGGAAGATTTTAAAAAGGTGAGCGATGAACTTGGAGCAGCTTTGAACAAGTATTTTACTCTTAAAAAAGAATTGAAATTTGGATTTGATAATGCTGATAGAGATCTTGGAAAAAGTTTTGCGGATATGAAACGGAAATTGGGAGTAAGGTGAAATCTTATAAACAGTTTCTTGTAGAAGCATCGGGTAAGAATCTTCATATGGAACATCTCGAAGATGAGGTGTTGAATGGAGGAGTTAATGGTACTAGAGGTGCTATTAATTTTTTAAGATCTTTAAGAGATATGTTAGCAGGTCATAATAGAGAGGCTGTTAATGTTACAGTTAAATGGGATGGTGCACCTGCTGTATGTGCTGGGATTCATCCTAATGGAAAGTTCTTCGTTGATTATAAATCGATGAGGCGACCATGCTTTACTCAATCGGACATAGACGAACACTTTGCTGGAAGCCCACTTCATCCTAAAATGAGTGCTTTATTAGAACATTTACCTAAGTTAAAGATACCAGGAAATATATTTCAAGGTGATGTTCTTTGGACAGCTGATACAGAAAAAAAGATTAAAACAATAGATGGTGAAAAGAGTGTTACTTTTACACCTAATACTATAACATATGCTGTTCCATTAAATACTGAGTTGGCTAAAAAAATTATTACCGCTAAGGTCGGGATTGTTTTTCATACAACTTATAGAACAGCAGGTCAAGAAGACTTAACTGATCTTAAAGCAGAATTTGGTGCAGACATAAATCTATGGACTTCTCATAGAGATATTTGGGCCGTAAATGCTGATTTTACTGATTTAAGTGGATCCGCAACATTTACTGAAGCAGATACTACCAAAGTTACCAGAATGCTTTCCGAATTAGGAAAAGACTTTAATAAAGTTAACGGAAGGTTTCTCGATAATATATCAAAAGATAATATTATCAGAACACATATTAAAACCTTTATGAACACAAAAGTTAGAGAAGGTGAATTTGTTGATAATTATAAAAAATCAGCGAGAGATTGTGTTAAATGGATTGAGAATAAAATGCAAAAGGAAGTTGCAAAGTTAAAATCAGAAAGAGGTAGGCAAAGAAAACAAATGACTGTTGATGGATATATGAAATCTTTAAATGGTTCTATGGATCAAATAGAGATCATATTTCGATTAATGTCATTAATAAACAATATAAAACTTTTTATAGTTAAAAAATTAGAAGAAGTAAAAGGATTAACAAATACCTTTATAAGAACCCCAAGTGGTTATAAAGTAACTAAACCAGAAGGTTTCGTTGCTATTGATACTTTTGATAATCAAAAAGGTTTAAAATTAGTTAACAGGATGGAATTTAGTAGAATAAATTTCACCGCAGAAAAGGATTGGGACCAATGAGACCTATTTTTACAAACGAACCACTACAAGAATCTAAGGCTTCAGATAAACTGATTGATGCGTTACGGGATTGCCTTTTTGATGCTCCCGAAAGAAGTAAAAATAAACTTGCGCAAATATATGAAGACTATGCTCATAAGTTTATGAGGAGACCACAAAAGTTACCATATATGTTACAAGGGTTCTTAGATGCCATCGAAGAAGCTTCTGATGCAAGACTAGAATGGAAAGGTGGCGGAGACAGAGCTGAGTGGTGAAAACCTTTAGACAATACTTAGATGAAGCGGCTGGAAAAGGATTGACTATTTTTGATATAGATGATACTTTATTTCATACAGACGCGAAAGTTTATGTAAAGAAAAATGGTAAGGTTATTCACACATTAACTAATCAAGAGTTTAATACGTATAAACTCAAAGATGGCGAGGAGTTTGATTTTGGAGAGTTCAGATCAGCTAAACTTTTTCAACAAACATCAACGCCTATCGGGAAAATGATTAAAAGGGCTAGGGCTATAATTAAAAGAGCTATTCCAAAAGGTTCAAAAGTTATTATGGCTACCGCAAGATCAGATTTTGATGATCGAGATACTTTTTTAGATACATTCAGAGCTCATGGAATAGATATTGATAAGATATATGTAGAACGCGCTGGAAATTTAGAATTAGGTTCTCCAGCAAAAAATAAAAAAGTTATTTTTCAAAAATATTTAAAAACAGGATTATATAAAAGAGCTAGGTTGTTCGATGATTCTAAACAAAACTTACATTCTTTTATGTCTCTTTCAAAAAAATATCCAGATGTTTCCTTTGATGCATATTTGGTAAAAAATACAGGAAATATTTCAAATTTTAAAATATAAATATTGAAGTGAGATTAATTATAACAATAGGAGAATATAATGGCCGATAAACATAATTATTTTGGTGATGGTCCTTTCGACGGGGATTATGATGATTTAGCACAATCTGTAAAAAGAATTGCAGATAAAAAAGCTAAAGGATTCATGGCTGGCTGGACTCAAGAACAAGTTACCGACGTAACAGAACAAATGGCTAATAAATCTGTTCAAGATACTTATATATCAATGATTCCAGGAAACAAGCAACCGGCGAATAAAATTGTAAAACCTGGAGAAGAGGTCGAAGAGGATAAATGACAACATTTACCGAATTGCGGGAAGGAACATTAAAAACTGCTGTATTTACATTTGGTCGATTCAATCCCCCTACGATTGGACATGAAGTTTTGGTTAATAAAATTGAAACTGTGGCTAAACGAAATCGAGCAGATGCTTTTGTTTTTTTAAGTTCTACTCAAGATTCGAAAAAAAATCCATTAGATTATAAAAATAAAGTCAAATGGATGAAGAAAATGTTTAAACCAAGAGGACAAGACATTTTCAAATATTCCAAAGATCAACCTAATGATGTTATGAGGGTTGCTTCATTATTACATGATGAGGGATATGAGCAAATCATTATGGTTGTTGGAAGTGATAGGATAAATGAATTTAAAAAGCTCTTGTCACAATATAATGGCGTTGAAGATAAGCCACATGGTTTTTATGATTTTAAAAAAATAGATATAGAAAGTGCTGGAGAAAGAGATCCAGACGCGGATGATGCCACCGGCATGTCTGCATCTAAATTAAGATCCCTTGCTGTAGATAGCGATTTCGATGCATTTAAGACTGGTTTATCCGATACTTTAAGTGAAAGAGACAAAAGAAGTCTATATCAATTATTAAGAAAACAAATGAAACTTAGTGTTATGGAAAAGCAAATAAAAGAAAAACTCAGTACTACGGAAGTGCTTGACACAAGCAAAAAGCGTCCGGGGAAGTTACCGCCAATGCCTAAGGGAAAAACCCCAAAACAACAAAAAAAGGCTGCAGCTGATTTTATTTCTAGCACCATGCCAAAAATGCGACCGGTAAAGTATCCACCCATGGGTGATTACGATGACGATGTTAAAGAGACTTTATGGATGGAACATGTTGAATTTGAAGGAGAGAATTTTTGTGTAGATAATAGGGCTACTAAAATATTTGACTATATAAAAACTTTACCATATCATACTCAAGAAATAGCTTATATTAAAGGATGTTTAAAAGAATGTCAAGAATTTTTTGGAACTTATGAATTAATAACAGAAAAAGTAAAACTTTGGGAACTTTCAAAATTAAGAGGACTTATTAAAAAGACAACTGATTATATAACAATATTAGATGAACAATCTGGAATGGTTGATTTTAATAAAACAGATTTTTCATATTTACATGAGATGGTAGATAATCTTCCTGTAGATGAAGTTGACTTTGAAATCCCAGTTAGTAATAAATTGCAAAAACTTCTTGGTTTAAAAGAATGGCATAAGGATCGTGCCTCTGAAGGTAGACAGTTAGAAGTAGGAACAGATAAATATAGAAGATACGCCGTGGAATTAACCCCGGAAGAGGAATTTAAGCTTGAACAAGATAAAAAAAGATTAAATCAAACTGAAAGACATAATAAAATTCTTTCGAAAATAATTACAAGTAGGAGCAAATGATGGACTGGTCAAAATATTATCCCGCAAATTATACCGCGATAACAGCCGAAGATGTTAAAATGATTAGAGAGAAAAAACTCGCTCCTGTGGACAAAACAGCAGTTAAACAAGATTGGGATGACCGCTCAGATGATAATCATGTTGATATAGACAATGATGGAGATGAAGACAGTTCTGATAAGTTTCTACATAAGAAAAGGAAAGCAATTACTAAGGCTGTAGAGAAAGAAGAGATTGATCCGGCTATAGCCAGACAAAAAGCAAGAGAAGCAGCACACAAAAAACAACTTACGCATCAACAAGGCGGAGTAAGAAAAGTCTCTATCGCTGGGCCAACCTCCGATCAGGCACAAGCTCAGAGAGAAAAGCGACAATCGGAAGATTATCAAGATGATGTCAAGGCTGCCTGGTATAAAGGAGATGATGCTTATGCAGCTCACAAAGACGCAAATCCTCAAATGCACAAAAAAGCACCTGTAAAGAAAAAAGTTTCATTGCCGGCTCCAAAAAGCGACCAAGAGAGGAGA
>VTLG01000824.1_pt1 | contig 29621 bp, 30 predicted proteins | sample 4694571 | NCBI WGS metagenome assembly VTLG01 (sample SAMN12604809, study PRJNA352737) | marine metagenome | biome: ENVO:00000447; feature: ENVO:00000209|ENVO:00000569|ENVO:01000036; material: ENVO:00002151; isolation source: viral sequences binned using virsorter ...
TAAAAATTTATGGTTATGTAAATGGTAATGCAGATGTAATAGTAGTAAAATCAAATGCATTTGGTAGTGGTTATGAAGGAGCAACCCTTGCTAAAGCAGATTTTAATTCTATACCTGGATTTACACTTGATCAGGATATGAGTGGAAATGTAACTGATTATTCTAGTGAAATAGCTACTTGGTCAACATCTGGTTATAATGATATAACATTAAATTCTACTGCATTAACTGACATGCAAAATGATGATGCTTTTAAAATAGCACTTATAAATCACGACCATGACTATAAAAATGTAGATCCAGGTATCGCTGCAAGTAACCTAGGAGGAATGTATTTTACAGCATATTCAGGAACAAGTACAGATCCCGTTATAGAATACACTTTATCTGGATATGGTAATAATGTAATAGGAGTAGCATCAGCAGATATAGCTAAAGTAAACGGAGTAGCAACAGGTGATATAGAAAAAATAATAGGAATATAATATATGGCTATAAAAATTAAACATAGAGATCCTAAATCAACAGATTTCAGTTCTACTGACATTATAATTAATATTAATGAGGGAACTTTATTTTATAAAACTCCAACAGGCTTATTTAAATTACAAGGAGACAATTTAAATACAACAACTATAGAAGGAGCTAGTAGTTTTTCTGAATTAACAGATGTTCCTTTTTTATATTCAAGTTCACTCCAAATACTTACTGATATAACGACAGATGTTCCTTTTTTATATTCAAGTTCACTCCAAATACTTACTGATATAACGTCTTCAGGTAATATAAGTGGAAGTTCACCAACATCAACATTTTCAGCTGTAACAGGATCATTTGATATAATATCTTCGACTACAGGATCATTTGATGTAATGTCTAAACAATTAATAATAATTCCTTTTACTTTTTCTCATATGGAGGGTAATAGTGAAGTTTTTATACCTATAAAAAATTATTTAGATAAAACTTCTTTTAATTATTATCATGGTTTTATTCCTCCCTATGATGGAAAATTAAAAAAAATAACCTTAGGTCCTAAAGAAGCTAATCCAGGAAATACAACTTTAAGATTAAGAAAAGACGCAGGAGGAGATTTTGATTTAGATGAAGCAGGAGATATAGTACAAGCTATAACAGTAAGTAGTCTTGTTGCAAATAGTGTTTATGATTTTAATTTTACTAGTGCTACTTTTTCAAAAGGAGATTTATTAGCATTTACTTATCAACATAATAGTTCTGATGATATGGAAATAATGGGAAGCCTTGTACTTGAATTTAATACAGCAACGTAAAAAATATAAATTATGGCTTTAAGAAATCAAAAAAAGAAAAAAATATACGAAAAAGTTAATTCAGGAGATAAATATTTTATAAACGCTACAAAACAAGCTGCAGTATCAGCGTCTTATGCAAAAGCTGAACATCTTAATGATTTAGGTATATTTGAAATGACAAAACCTCTTATATTTCAAATGCAATTACTAGAAGAAGATATTGATGAATTAAGAAGATTTGGAACAGGTTCAGGAGAAATAAATGTAGATGGTGGGTCTTTTTAAATTCTTATATATGTATATAAAAAAATAAGTTATGGCTATTAAAAAAAGAACTCAACCAATACCATCTCCATCAGATATAAAACAAAGTCCTCAATCATTTTCTGAACAAGAACTTAATGAATTAAAAAACTTAAGAACTAAAATTAATAGACTAACTCTTCAATTTGGTCAAATAAGTATTAATTTATTTAAGTTAGAAAAAACTAAAAAAGAATTAGAAAATCAATTATTAAGTTTAGAAAAAGAAGAATCTGAAATAGCAAAAAAACTTTCTGCTAAATACGGAGATGGTAGTATTGATTTAGAATCAGGTACTTTTACTCCATCAAAATAATTTTTTTTAATATTTTACTATATTTATTACTAGTTAATTTTATAAATCTAACTATCTTTAGTTTGGTTTATGTTTTCTTTTCATATTTATATATGACTATAATTATAGAAAAAATAATAAAATAAAAATAATAAGATGGCAGAACAAATAATATCACCAGGTGTATTTACAAGAGAAAACGATTTATCATTTTTACCTCAAGGAGTTGGGGCAATTGGTGCCGCAATCGTTGGTCCTACAGAAAAAGGACCTGCTTTTATTCCAACCGTAGTTACAAGCTTTGCAGAATTTGAAAGAAAGTTTGGACCTTTAAGTAAAGACACTTACATCCCACAAACAGCTAGAGAATATTTAAGAAATGCAGGATCAGTAACAATAGTAAGAGTATTAGCAGGTGGAGGTTATACATATACTGCTGGGTCTGGATCTATAGCTATAATAGCATCAGGATCTGCAGGTGTTGATGGTACTAGTACAGGTTCTGCTGTATTATTAGGAATAATTGCAGCTTCTAAGAATGATAGTGCAACTCCTGACATAGGAAGTTCAACAATACAACAAGGTGCTGCTGATTTAACCAATAAAAATAGAACATTAGTAATAAACGGATCTAATGTTACTAGTAAAACATTTACAGTTAGTTTAGATCCTTCAGATGGAAATTATTATACTAAATTAATAGGATCTGATCCTAATAATAGTAAAAGTGGAGCAAATGCTTTTAATGGTCCTGGTGGTTATTCATATATAAACTTTAAATCACTACAATCAGCTATACACGGAAATACAATGACTAATTTGTTACCAACACATGGTGGTTATACATCAAATGTAGCTAATCAAATTACAAGTAGTCACCTTATGTTAGTTACTCAATCAGCTAACATAGTATTCGATGGAGAACAAGGCCATGAAGAAGGATATGGATACGCATCAACTCCTGCTATACAATCACAACTTTCATTAGGTGATAGTACTGGAGCTAAAGATTTATTTACAATTCATACTTTAGATCATGGTAGAACTATGGCTAAGCAATATAAAATTTCTATTGCTAATTTAAAAGAACCTAATGATATTGATGGAGTAGAGCAATATTCTACATTTTCAGTACTTGTAAGAAAATATAATGATAATGATAAAACACCTTTTATTCTTGAACAATTTAATAATTGTAATTTAAATCCAGAATCTCCTAATTATATAGCAAGAGTAATTGGGGATAGATATCCAGAATACAATAAAACATTAGATAAAGTAGAAATGTTAGGTAATTATCCTAATAATTCAAAATACATTAGAATAGAAGCAGCTCAAGCAGTTGCAGAAGGAGCTTTATCTCCAAAATTATCACCAAAAGGATTTGCTGCTGTAAGAAATACTATGAATTTAAGTTACGCAGGAGGGTTTAGTGTATTATTCCCTTCAGCATCTTATGAAGATACTCAAACATTAGACCCACATGGAAGTACAGATGGATCAGAACGTACATATTCTACAAAAGGATTTTTAGGATTTATGTTTGAAGAAAAAGAACAAGATAGTATGAATTTTACTCTTCCTTTACCGAAAAGTAATATTGCCAATATAGCTGGAAACTTTAATGTTGAAAATTATACTGGGCATGTAAGTTCAAGTTTATGGTCGGGATCTTTAAGTGCCTCTATAGATGCAACAGGAGCACAAGGACCAGCACCTAGCCAACTTAAATTTACAGTTCCTTTCCAAGGCGGTGATGATGGTTTAGCACCATTTATAGATAAAAAAATAGGTCAATATATAACTAATACAAATTTATATGGATTTAATTTAAGTGCAACAGGAGAAGCAGGATATAAAGGATATAAAAAAGCAATAGATATACTTTCAAATCAAGACGAATATGATATTAATATGTTAGCATTACCAGGAGTAATACATTCATTACATCCTTTAGTTACAAATGCAGGTATTGATATGTGTGAAACTAGAGGAGATGCTTTTTATGTAATGGATTTATGTGAACAAGAACATTCAGTAGCTACTGCTGTGTCAAAAGTAGCAGGTTTAGATACTAATTATGCTGCCGTTTATTATCCATGGGTTAAAGTACTTGATACTGCTAGAAATAAACCAGTATTAGTACCACCTTCAGTAATTGTACCTGGAGCAATAGCTCAATCAGATAGAATAGGAGCAGAATGGTTTGCACCTGCAGGTTTAAATAGAGGAATTTTAGGTAATGTAATAGAAACTAAAATAAGATTAAATCAAGCTGAAAGAGATCAATTATACAATGAAAAAATTAACCCAATAGCAACATTCCCACAAACAGGAGTTTGTATTTGGGGTCAGAAAACATTACAAGAAAGATCAACAGCATTAGATAGAATTAATGTTAGAAGATTATTAATTGCTCTTAAGAAATTTATAGCAAGTGCTTCTAAATATTTAGTATTTGAACAAAATACATTGCAAACAAGAACTAGATTTTTAAATATAGTAAATCCATATTTAGAATCAGTTCAACAACAACAAGGTTTATTTGCTTTTAGAGTTGTAATGGATGAAACAAATAATACACCAGATGTAGTAGATAGAAATCAATTAGTAGGACAAATTTTCTTACAACCAGCTAAAACAGCTGAATTTATAATATTAGATTTCAATGTATTACCAACAGGAGCTACATTCCCTGTATAAAAAGTTAAAAAGTATTATATTTATAATAAAATAATAAAACTATATAAAAAAAGATAAAAGATGGCAATATTAGAAACAAATCAAATGATGTTTACCGCTTTTGAGCCTAAATTACAAAATAGGTTTTTACTAGACATTGACGGTATCCCAGCATATTTAATAAGAACAACTGGTAGACCTAGTGTAACATTTGGGGAAGTAGTTCTTGATCATATCAATGTTAAAAGAAAACTTAAAGGTAAAGCAAATTGGGAAAATATCACAATGGATTTATATGATCCAGTAACCCCTTCAGGAGCACAAGCTGTCATGGAATGGGTTAGATTGTCACATGAATCAGTTACAGGTAGAGATGGTTATTCAGATTTCTATAAAAAAGATATTAGAATTCATACTTTAGGTCCTGTAGGAGATGTTGTTGAAGAATGGATTTTAAAAGGAGCATATTGCCAATCAGCTAATTTTGGTACTATGGATTGGACCAGTAGTGAACCTGCAAATATTAATATTACAGTCGTAATGGATTACGCTATTTTAAATTATTAAAAATGAAAATAAATAAACTTAAACAAATTATAGAAAACGAACTTAAAATTTTAAAAGAACAAGGTGCAGGTCCTAGACCTACCGGTCCTGTTTCTACTATGGGAATAACTGGAGGAACTTCTAGTGCTGGAGGGGTAACCCCAATGGATGCATCTCCCGGTCAAACAATGGGAATGGGAAGTTCTAGTACTGGAGGAGTTAATCCAGGACCAGGAATTGCTGGCGTAAGTCAAGCATGTATGAGTGCAATAGTTAATGCAGGAAGAATGGCATCACAAGCGAAAACTTCTCGAATGAATGAAAATCAAATGCTATCAGAAAATATTATTAAACGTTTTAGAGGTGCTATTAAAAAAGTTTTTACTAATTGTGGAGAACTATATGATGAATCGGGAGGACCAGTAGGAACTTAATATAATTAAATTTTAAATAAAAAAGGCGCTTATTTTAGCGCCTTCTTTATTCTACATATATGTATATCCGAACTAGTTTTATAAATTAAATTAATAACGTTATGGAAAAACAACCACAATTCCCCGCTGAGGAAGTTTCATTACCTTCTAAAGGCTTACTTTACTCAAAAGATTCACCTTTAAGTAAAGGAAAAATCGAAATGAAATATATGACAGCACGTGAAGAAGATATTCTTACAAATGCTAATTATATTAAAAATGGTGTAGCAATTGATAAATTATTACAATCTCTTATTGTAACTCCTAATGTAGATTATAGTTCTATATTAGTAGGTGATAAAAATGCATTAATGATTGCTGCTCGTATTTTAGGATATGGAGCAGAATATGAAATTAAAAAAATGCACCCTGAAACAGGTATAGATACTAAAGGTACTATTGATTTATCTAAAATTGAAGATAAAGAATTAGATGAATCCTTAGTTATAGATGGTAAAAATGAATTTAATTTTACTTTACCTACATCTAAGCTTAATATAACTTTTAAATTATTAACCCAAAAAGATGAAAGAAAAGCAGAAAAAGAAGTAGAAGGAATGCAAAAACTTAAAAAAGCACCATCTGAGGGAACTATAAGATTAAAGCATACTATTTTATCTATAAATGGTGATTATGATACAAAAACTATCAGAGATTTTATAGAAAATAATATGTTAGCAAGAGATGCTAGGGCATTAAGACAATATATTAATGAAGTACAACCAGGTATTAATATGGAAGTTGATGTTGAATTTAAAGATGGATACATTGAATCTAATGTAAATCTGCCCATCAGCTTATCGTTTTTTTGGCCTGACTCCGGAATATAGGAACATATTATTTACTCAGATTCACGATCTAGTGTACCATGGCGGAGGTGGTTTTAAACACGAAGAAGTATATAATATGCCGACCTGGATGAGAAAGTTTCATTTAGAAAAAATAAAACAATTTTTAGAAGAAAAATATGAAAATGAAAAACAACAAGTTAGTAAACTTAAACCCTCTTCTAAACCTATTATGGGACCTAATATAACTCCCTCATCAACATACAATTTTAAAAAGTAAAAGGTATCATAGATACCTTTCTTTTTTATATATTTATAATAAACAATATAATTATGGCAACACCAGGAGATAAATTAAACCAAGCAGGAGACGATCTTACCTCAAAAATGGAGGGACTTTCGGCATCAATGAGATTTACTATAGGTAATGTTGATATGTTAGGTGAAAGACTAAAAGTATCATCAAAAGAGTTTTATTCTTTAGTAGAAGCTTCTAATCAATTCGAAAAAAGCTTATCTCAGAATAAAGATATGATGGATAAAATCGTAAGTGGTGAAATGGACTTAGCTAAAGCTAAAGAAATTGCTCGAAAAAGCCAAGAAAAAAGAAATAAGATGCTAAAACAAGCTGAAAATCTCCAAAAAAAGCTTGATACAATGCATCAAAGGGGAAGCCGAAAACAAAAACAAGATTTAAAAGATCAAATTAACCTTTTAGTATCTAAAGCTAAAACAGAAAAAAAACACATGGATACAGCTGTTAGTACTGCACAAAAAGGTCAAAGTAAGTTATCAAGAGGTTTAAGCGGTATAGGAAGGTTTCTTAATAATAAAGTCTTTCAGGGAGCAGGAAAAGGATTTGAAGGTATGGCAGCAGGTGCAAGAAAAGCAAAAGTAGGAATGAAAGGAGCTACAGGATTTATGGGTAAATTTATGGTTTTAGCTAAATCATTTGCAAGAGCTAACATATTTGGTTTAATAATATCTGCTGTTGCTTTTATAGTAAAAGCTGTTTTACAAATAAATCAAGAAGTTGCTCAAATTGGTAGAAATTTAGGTATTTCAGCTGATCAAGCACGAAAAGTCAGACAACATTTTGTAAATGTAGCAGCAGACGCTGCTAGATTAGGAATAGAATATACTGATATATTAGATGCTCAACAAGCTTTAAATAGTTCTTTAGGAACATCTGCTACTATGATTAGTGGTGACATATTAATCGGTATGGCTGAGCTAACTAAAAGAATGAAATTATCTACAGAGGCTGCTGTAGGGTTTGGAAAAATAGCTTTAGCAACAAGAAAAACTACAGAACAAATAACAAAAGCTACAATAGAAGGAGCAAATGCAGCTGCTAAAGATTTTGGAGTTAGAATTGAGTTCCCTAAATTATTAGAAACTGTAGGTAGAATTTCAGGAAGAGTAAGACTTATATTTGCTGATAACATGAAACTGATGGGAGAAACTGTTGCTAGTGCTCAGTTACTAGGTTTAACTATGAAAGATATAGAAGCATCTCAAAGTTCTTTATTAAATTTTCAAACATCTATAGAAAAAGAAATGAAAGCCGAATTATTTTTAGGTAGACAAATTAATTTAGAAAGAGCCAGATTAGCAGCACTTACGAATGATTTTAAAACTCTAACAGAAGAAATAACAAGAGAAGCAGGTGATTATGTAGATTTTATGAGCATGAATGCTCTTCAACAAAATTCAATAGCAGAAGCTTTAGGTATGAGTGCAGATCAAATGGCAGACATGCTTTTACAACAAGCAGATTTAAATGCCTTAAAACAAAAAGCATTAGAGCAAGGAAAAGATGAAATAGCAGCTAATTTATCTCAAATGTCTGTTCAAGAAGCATTTTTAGCTTCTATGGAAAAATTAAAAATTATAGTAATAAACATGCTAGGAAAAATAGAAGATTTTGAATTAAGTAGAACAATGAGTGCTTTATTAGGTTTTGGGTTTAAAAGAACAAAACTATTTGATGGAATGACTGAAAAAATGGAAGGTATAGGAGAAGCTTCATCTATTAATAAAGACACATCTATATATGGAGATAATCAATTAACAGGACAAGCAATACCTATAACGAATGATTTTAGTTTAGGTGGACTTAAATTAAGAACTAATCCATTAGATACTTTTACATTAGTAGGAGGAACTGCAATGGATGGAAGACCAGCAAATCCACCAATGCAACAAGAAAATCAAATGAATAGTACCTTTGTAGTAAGACAAGAAAAATGGGATACTGTTAATTTTGATTTTGATACAACAAAATTTTCATATTAATGCAAAAAAATAAAAATACTTTATATGTATAATAAAATAATTAATAAAAATAAATTACCATGGCAGGATTATTAGAAAAACAATCGTTATTTGATAGACATAATAGAAATGAATTAGGAAATGCTGTAGGAACAGCTAGTCCATCAGCAGGAAATTATTTTGCTAGTGAAGGTCAATCTATTAATTCTCCATTTGTATCTGAAACAGGAGATCATATGGTAGATTTACTTACAGGAAATGTAACAACTGAAAATGTCCCTGGAGGTATGACATATTTAGCTGCACCTTCATTAGGTGTACCTCCTGCTCATTTTCAAGATTTATATCCTGGAGGTACAGATACTTTTTCAGGACAACCTATGAACTCTGCTTTAGGACAATTTGGAGGTCCTTATATAAATCAAGGTCCTTGTACTACTGGGGGTGGTTTATGTTAAAAATCACTTTAAATGGCTGTAACTTCGTTAATAGAGCTACTAACAAACCCTGATGCATTTAATGTAGGGATAAATTATGGTGGTGATGTAGGTTTAGTTCCTAATCGTAATCTTCAATATGGAGGACCTTCTAAATCTATTAAAAATAAAGTTACATCAACAAATGGAATTGAAAGAGAAGTACCTTCTTACCACCTTATAAATAGAGTAGATTTTAATTATGAAGATCCAGAAGCAGATCCTACATTTAATTATGCAGGAGAAAAATCTCATTTTGGAAATAATACTGATTTTTTATTTAGGGGAGGAATAAGTACAAATATAGACAGAAGAAGAATTGATTTTAAAAGAATTTCTAATTTTTTATATAATTCTCCTAAAGGAGCTCAATTTCTTATAAGACAAACTGGTTTACAACTTTTAAATCCTCAAATAAATGAAAAAATTTATAACGTTGGAGCTAATACTTTACTTTCAGTAGTAGGATCTGGTTTAGTAAATCTAAAAAGAGCAGGATTATTTCCTAAATTTGTAGGTAATGATTCAACTGATGGATTACTTTCAGATCTTTTAGGAGAAATTCCTGCAAATCCAATAACTAATGATGATGGTTATATTGGTCTTAAGGGAGCAAAAGCTCTTTTAGACATAGGTAATAAATATGGTTTAGGAGACCCAGGTCGTAAAACTCCTGCAGATTTTTTTTCAGCTGAAAATTTATTAGGAGGAAATTTAACTGATCCTTTTCAAGATGAAATTCCTTATAATGCTGAATTACCTGCTCATAAAAGAGATGTTATATCTTTACAGCGTATTGTTTATAAAAGACCTGGTGAATATGGAAGTATAGATGAGACTTTTAATCAGGGAGAAGATTTTGTTCCTTTTAAATTTGAAGTAATAAATTCAAATAATGTTACACATTCTAAAATTATACAATTTAGAGCATATCTTGAAACTTTAGGAGATAATTTTTCTGCAACACATAATAATATTAGTATGAATGGTAGAGGTGAAACTTTTTATACTTATAAAGGTTTTATGAGAAAAGTAAGTATTACCTTTAAAGTAGCTGCTAAATCAAGATATGAAATGAAACCTATTTATCAAAAATTAAATTATTTAGCTGCTCAAACAGCACCTAATTATTCTAAATTTGGTAGGATAAGGACTCCTTATATGAGACTAACTGTAGGTGATTATTTTAAAAGAGTTCCAGGTATTGTAACTAATGTAAATATTAATTGGATGAAAGAATATCCTTGGGAAATTAGATTAGATCCTGAAGGATTAGATAAACAAATGAAAATATTACCACATGTATTAGATGTTACTTTTAACTTTACTCCTATTCATGACTTTGTACCAGATAATCAAGTTGATACCCCATTTATAGGACTAAATAGATCATATCCATCTGAAGCAAATTGGATTCCCGAAAATGAAGATTACAGCGATCTTGATTATAGTGAAGAACTTGATTTTATAGATGTTGAACCTGAAGAAGAAGAAGAAGAAACTTTAGAAGAATTAGGAATTGAAGAAGAAGCTAAAGATCCATCAGATGAACCTACAATAACTTATACAGTAAAAAGTGGAGACAGTTTAAGTAGAATAGCATCTAAATTTGGAGTATCTAGATGGCAAGACATAGCGGAAGCTAATGGTATTAATGGAACTATAATACATCCAGGACAGGTTTTAGTTATTCCATCTACAACTAACTAAAATATAAAAAAATGAGAAATAGAGTAAATTATGTAAATGTCTTAAAAACACCTAGTACTCCTAGGCATTTTAAACCTCTTAAATATCCTGAAATTCCTTTAAGCATAGATGATATATATGTTAAAACTGTTTCTGGAGATAGACTTGACTTATTAGCAAATCAGTTTTATAATGATACTAGGTTATGGTGGATAATAGCAACTGCTAATATGAATGTAATTAGAAGAGATAGCTTTAATTTAAAAGCAGGATTAGAAATAAGGATACCTGCAGATATTCAAGATATATTAAGTAATTTTGAATCATTAAACAATACTAATGGGTTATAAAATATGAGTACAATTAAAGGAATTTTTGAACCTTTTGCTAGATATGTTAAAGATCAGCTAGAACTTAGAAAAAAAATACTTTCTAATAGTACTACTCAAACTATCACTAAACGTAAAAGAATTAATTCAGAGTTATTTTTTGCATATTCAACGGAAAAACAATGTACTATTAGAATGATGTCTGGTGTTGATTTAAAACCAGACCCACATGGTAGATATAATTTATTAGAACCAAATGAACAATATTTAAAAGGTAGAGATGGTTCGGGTTTAGCTAGACAATATATTTTAGAAGGAGGAACTCGATACTATGATGATAAAATCAAATGGGGATGGAGAGGAGGTTTTACTACAGGTTTAAAATCAGATAATGATTTATATGCTTATGCTTATGGTGACCCTAATGTTAGAGCAGATGCGGATGAAGCAGATTTTGGAACAGTACCTATGCCTGGTATTAAAGATGCTGAAATTAGAACAAAATCTGATACTGGAGCTCTTAGAGAAGCTAAAGTTAATTTTGTGTGTTTTAATAAAAGACAATTAGATGTTTTAGAATTATTATACATGAGAGTTGGATATGTAGTATGTTTAGAATGGGGGTGGAATCCATATATTAGTAATTCAGAAACTAGAGAAACTAATGATTTTACTGTAAAAAATGATTTTTTTAACAAAAATAAAACTATTGAAGATATAAATGAAACAATTAGAAAACATAAAATTGAATCTGGAGCTAATTATGATGGTTTTATAGGATATGTAAAAAATTTTACATATAAAGCTAGAGAAGACGGAGGATATGACTGTACAACAGAAATTATAGCTCATGGTGAAATTTTAGAAAGTTTACAATCACCTGCTGTAAAAACAAATAAAAAAATAGAAACTGTAGAAGACCCTATAGTAGAATATGAAGATAGATTTTTATTTTATTTAAGATCTATAAAAGCTACTTTAAATGGTGCTGGAGAACAGTTTTTTTTATCAAGATTTATGAGTAGTGCTGATGATGGACAGTTATTATCTTTAGATGGAGGAAGTGCTGTAAATAATTATTCTCATAAATTAATTCCTCCTCAAACAACTTTTAAAATAGGAGGTCAAGTAATTGATATACCAGGAGGTGCTTATGATGTATCAGGAGGAACAAATTATGCAGATAGTTTTTATAGTAGAAGGCAAAATTTACAAGATTTTAAAGCAGGTTATCAAAGTAAATTAAATGATCTTAATGATCCAAGAACAGCTGCTTATTTTCAAAAAACAAGTATAGAGGGGGATATAGCTTCACAAAATATGATTAATGTTACTGAACCTACTAAATATGAAGGAACTGAAAATTTAGTGCCTATGTTTGAAGTTCAAGATCCAAATAATCCAAATGAAACAGTTACAATAGAAGCAAGAATGCCAACAGATGAAGAACTTGGTCAAATGAATCCACAATATGCATCTGATTATTATTTAGATACTGAAGGTGAAATACAATATGGAAATGTTACAGGATTTAACAATTATGGTCAAAATTCAGCTTTACAAAGATGGAATTATTATGTTCAGTTAAAAACTCAAGAGTTAAATTTAAATAGCCCAGTAGATTACAGATTAGGATTTAGAGATCTTGTAATGCTATATCATTATATAAATAAAAATTCAACACCTAAAGATCTTAAAGATAATGAAAAAGTTTTTGATCCTTTATCTACAAATGGTTTTGAATCTATATTAGGAGGTGCTATTTTAAAACAAACAGTAAAATATAATGCTTCTTTATCTTCGGGTCCTGGATACACACTTAAACCAAAAGAAGGTGATGATATGGAAAAAAGTTCCCATATATATGATTCAGGATATAGAAGAAATATTTATGTTAGATGGGATCTTATATGTCAAATGTTAAACCATTTATCTCAAAAAGATTTACATGAATTATCATCAACTATAGATAGTTTATATGATATTAAGGACCCCAACCAAAGAGGTTTACAAACCCCTCTTGTTGAATTTACTTATGCAGGTCCTAATCAAAGAACTTGGAATAATAATAGACCAGAAGATGGAAGATCTGAAGCAGTAGTACCAAATGTAGGAAGACTTTATTATTTAGGGTATGGTCCATGCCGCAATACTTTAGCAGACCCAGCATATGCTAGTACATCACCTGAAGAGTTAAAAGATAAATATCATCCTGTTATAGGAAATAGTTTTAATGAAAGAGTATGCTTATTACCCCATATGGCTATATTTGATGATATGTTTGACAATGACAAATTAAAACATCAAAAAGGAATCGAAATAAAATCAACAGGAGCAACATATACAGATTATGGATTTGCAAAAGAAAGAGAAGAAAGAGTAGGATTTAATACTATTAGTTCTTTTAAAACAGAACAACCAGCTAGAAATATGAGAAATAGTATTGGTTTTATTTATTTTAATTTAGATTTTTTAATAAGTACATATGAATCTTTACGTTTAAAAAGTACTTCTGGAGAAAGATTAATATCTAATAATGCAGGAGTTGCGATAGGAACACTTAAAATAGAAAATATAACTTTAAATAAAAAATTTGCTTTATTTGATTATGTTAAAGAATTATGGGAGGGTGTAAATGATGTAACTGCTAATTATTATAATTTTAAAGTATTTACAGAACATGAAAAAGCTAATAAAATAAAAATTGTAGATATGAGATTATCAGGATTACCTGATGAAGATGATTTATATGAATTTGAACCTCAAGGTTTAAAATCAATAACAAGACAATTTTATTTTGATTCTAAAATAGATGCTGATATAGCTTCAGCCATTTCTATAGCGGCACAAGCTCCTAATAGTCAACAATCTTTAGAATCTTTATCATTTAAAGCTTTTCATAAAGATATTAAAAGTAGATTTAATAATATAAATGCTGATGTAGATACTGATGAAATTAGAGAAAGACAAAAAGAAAAATTAAAATCAGAAATTTTAGATTTAAATAAAACATATACTAATTTAACTTATTATTTACAAAGACTAAAAGCTGGAAATTTTGGAGGTAATTTTCATATAATAACTCCTGATCAAGGAATAAAACAAGCTGTAGAATTTATAGATTTAAGACGTAACATTTTAAATAAATACCCTTTATATACTATTAGTGAAACATTAGAAAAAAAAGCTCACCCTAAAGCAGGTCAATGGAGAGAAGGTACTACAACAGATGATGAAGCAATTATCCCTTTACAATGTAGTTTTAAACTAGATGGTATATCAGGTATGATTCCTTTACAATTATTTAAAATACATAAAGATAAATTACCTTTTGGATATCAAAGAGATAATATAGCATTTGTAACTAGTACTGAAAGCCAAACAATAACAGCTGATCAAGATTGGACTACTGATATAACAGGTAAATTTGTTTTACTTAATAAAAATCCTAATAATAGTGGTGTTAATAATATTCTTGATGAACAAGAACCTAATGCAACAACTGAAGTTTTAAATAACCCAGAATTTGATATAGCTTTTAATCCATATGCTGATTTTGTTAGAGAAGTTTCTCAGCTTTACGGACATCAAGAAAATGATTATTCAAAGAGTAGTCCTATTGGTAATGGAAAAGGTGACTTAGTAAGTGAAGGTTATTATGATGGTGAGTTATCTAGTCATGACGATATAAAACCAGAAATGGCAGCTATAGCAGTAATCCTTATGGGATGTATGAATAGTGAAAGTTATTGTAATGATATAGTTTGGGGACCAGGTAAGTGGGGTAAACATGAAGATGACTATTCATCTAGTGGAGGTACCTATGATGTAAATGGTAATTTTATCACAACTATGGACATATCTGAACGAAGTAGACAAGCACAAGCTCTTTTTGATTCATTATTTGAAGTTGATCAAACAGATGAAGAACAAGTAAAGGCAGCTGCAAAATATGAAGAAGAACAAAAACGAAAACAAGAAATAGCTGCAGCTAATAAAACAGCTGATTATGTCTATGAAAATGGTAATCGTTTAAAAGATGTAAAACTTACATGGACCGCAGGTAATGATAAAGAACATCAAAAACCAAAATATAAAAGATCAAGACATAGAGATGGTCAAGGATTAGATTTTATATTTAGAAGTCCTTCACCTCGAATAACTAGTGATCTTTATGGAGATGGAGAATCTTGGGATCCTAAACCAAAATTATATAATAATGGATTTGTTGATTGGGACTCTGTTATTGCAGAAGAACAAAGTTCAGGTTTTAAAAAAGCTTGGAGTAATCCCGATGTATGGAAAACAGGTCAACACCATGTACATCCTAAACATGTATACCCAATACCAGAACCCGAAAAATTTTATAATGAAGAGAGACAAAAACAAGATCAAACTAGATGGGCATTTGTAAAAGCATATATGGATAGAGGACGTTTTGAAACTAGATTAGAATATACTCTGCCAGAGGCTTATGGTAATTTTTTTGAACCAAGCAAAGATAGTGCTGTTCTTTTAAATTCTATGTATAAATTATGTTGTTTTTTAAGAATAATATTTCCTAATCTTATATTTATAGATGAATATAGAAAACCTGGAAGAACAGCTACAGGTCTTCATTGGCATATTAGTGGATGGCATGGAAAAACTACACCTGTTTGTACCGTAGATAGAGCAAAATCAACAGGAGGTAAAATATGGGTTAATGAAATATATGGAGGACAAGGAGGATATGTACCAATTCAGGGAACAAGAAATGACATTTTAGTAGGACAATAAAATATAATGTATATACCTAATTCCAAAATACGAAGAAAGACAACAACAGATTCAATAACTTTTGTTTCTAAAAATAAAAAAACACCCTATAAAGGTCCTTATATAGAAACTACTAATGGAAAATTTTATGCAGGACATGATAACACTAGAGTAGGATTTGAATTAGAAAAAACATCCCCTAAATATTCTACAGCAACATTTAAAAAATTTGGATTATCAAAAGGAACACGAAAATATAACATTATAAATAAAGGAGTTAAAGCCCAATTACAACACACTAATACACCATCAACATTTAAACCATCACCTACTGAAATAGAATATAATAAAGGTTTTATGATTAGATATTTTTTTAAAAGAATTAATGGAAATCTTTTTCAAGAAACAAATAAAACTGTATATGATTCTATTTATAAAAGAGAAAACAAATATGATTATAATCTATATGAAATAGGTTCTTTAAGATGGTATATTACAGGGACTGATGTACATGCTTTAAATGCCCAAATTTTAAAAAAAGCAGAATTATTATATCCTAATATAACTTACTTATTCCCTATATTAAATGAACATTTAAGAGCAGATGAAAAAGGTAAAGAAAATCTTATAACTCCGGGAGGTGAATTATATTATGCTAGTGGTAAAGAATATGTAGGCCCCTATCATATTCACCCTACAAAAGGACCTATGGTAGGAGCATTTCATGTTGATAGAGCCCATGAAGTTTTGTATTATTTTAAACAATTACCTAAAACAACTAATGCAAATTATAATTTTTTTATTAAAAATTATGACAAAATTCAATGTTATAAATGTATAGGAAGTAAACTTGGTAATAAAATAGTATCTACTAAAATATCAAGTTTTGTAGGATGTCCTGAAAATACTTATTCTACTTATGAAGAAGCGGTTGATGCTTGTCCTTCAAAAGAAAATACTCCTACTCTCCTTAAGGAAGAAAGAACAGATATTTCTAATATAAGTAGAATTAATCCTCCTTCTTCTCCCTCTAATAATGAAAATGAAACTTCTAGTAATGGAGGCGGGACTTCTGGCGGTGGAGGGGGTGGCTATTAGTAAAATTTTTCGTATATTAAGGTATGTTTTACCTTATAGAAACTGACATACAATTTAAAATACTACAAAATAAAATAGCAAAATCATGTTATATAGACTATATCTATGGTAATGATAACATACACCCTGCTCTTGCACAAATTATTGCTATATACATTTCTAACCTAGATGAAGACAAGGGTTACATTTTACCTATTAAACATCCAGAATGTATAAATCTACCAAAAGATAAAGTATTTAACTATTTAAAAACATTAGAAGAAATTTATATTTTAGATAAAAAAGCCGCTTTACATGCGAACCCTTTAAAATCTTATACGGATATACAATACAAATACTACTACACAAAAAATGAGCCATTTCCAAACGAATTTGACACACAAGCTCACACGTATTTTTATCGTAAATTCCCACAAATAAAGGTAAATAAAATGATACCTATTGGTAAACATTACGAGCGTTGCCAAGAAAAAAAACGTGCGCTTATGCCGTGGTTTCATGTTAGTGTAGGCGATTGGTTTGATAAAGATGTTATACCTAACTTATACTTATTAGAAAAAAATTCATTACAAGTTAACGATAAATTTGACACTTATCACAATCCAAAATATAAAAAACATAGTATAAAAGATAATAGTATATACGGATGGTATAATCCATACACAACAACAGGACGACCTGTAAATAATTTTAATGGAATAAATTTTGTAGGTTTAAAACACGACAATGGAGAACGTGATTGTTTTACACCTAAAAATGATTATTTTGTAGAAATGGATTATGATAGTTTTCATCCTTATTTAATAGCAAAAATGATAGGATATAACTTTAAAGGTTATCCATACAATGAATTAGCTAAAGTATATTTTGCAACCCACATTACAGGTGTTGAACCTACACCTGAACAATATAAAGAAAGTAAAGTTTTAACTTTTAAGCAAATATATGGAGGTGTATTTACACAATATTTACATCATCCTTTCTTTAAAGGTATACAAGATTATACAGACAAACAATGGGACAAATTTCAAAAAGATGGTTTTGTAGTAAATGGTTTATTTAGAAAAATTACTAAAGAAAATTTTCCTAACATAACAAAATATCAATTATTTAATTATTTAATACAAGCTAAAGAAACAGGTCATAACTTTGAAATATTAAAAATTATAAATGGATTTTTAAAAGATTATAAAACTAATGTGGTTTTATATAATTACGATGCGTTTGTTTTTGATTTTTGTGAAGACGAATATGACGTTATTTTTGGTATATTAAAAAACATAGTTATGTCCGATTTCCCAATAAGCATAAAAAGAGGAAAACATTACGGTGCTTTGTGTAAAGTTTAATATTTATACACAGAACAACCCAATGATTTATGAATAATCGTTTATATTGTACGTTCGTTGAACCTAACGAAGTAAAAGAAGTGTCTGAAAGGATACAATCTTCTTACAAAGTTTTATTTGATAAGATATTTGTCTTAGAAAGCTTAGATGGGGATAAAATTATGCTTACATATAATGTTGATTTGGGTAATTCAAATGGTGAATTTGCAATTGGTAATACAATTTTAGTTCATCGTAAAAAACAAACAAATACTCTTTATACTATAAATGCTTTAAATGAGCTTATAAAGAGTTTAAATAATGGGGTTTTAGATAAATCATATTCCATAAATTGGAATGATTATAAAAATTGTATTTTATTAGTACAAGCAGATGGTTATAAAAAAATAGACACTAAGATTAAAGAAATCATTAATCTTTCTTAATAAAAAATTTGGTTTATTAAAAGAAACTTTATACAATGTATAAAGTATAGAATTATTATATAAATATATTAAATAAGAATCGTATGGATTTACAAAAAATTAAAAGTCGTTTAGACAGATTGAATAACCCCGGTGGGGGCAAAAGTAGTGATTTCAAAGCTAACTTTTGGAAGGCACCAGTAGGAGAGAAATCTCAAATTAGATTAGTACCTTATAAACATAATAAGGACTTCCCCTTTAGTGAATTGTATTTTTATTTTGGTATTGGAAAACCAAGAATGATTGCATTAACAAATTTTGAAGAATCAGACCCAATTATGGAATTTGCCACACAATTAAGAAAAACAGGTGAAAAAGATAATATGGATTTAGCTAAAAAATTATATCCTAAACTTAGAATTTTTGCTCCTGTAGTAGTACGTGGAGAAGAAGATAAAGGAGTTAGATTTTGGGAATTTGGTAAAATGGTTTATCAAGAATTATTAGGCGTTATGTCAGATGAAGACTATGGTGATATTACAGATGTTTCTAAAGGTCGTGATATTAATGTAGAAGTAATCCCAGCTAAAGAAACTGGTAAAATGTTTAACACTACAACTGTAAGAGTTAAACCTAATCAAACAGCTTTAGCAGATGACGCTAAAAAAGTAGAGTCACTTTTAGATAATCAAAAAGATTTGGTTTCTTTATTTAAGAAATATACATTTGATGAAATGAAAGAAGAACTACAAGGATGGTTAAAACCAGCTGATAAAGATGGAGGTAAAGAAACTGAAAAAGTAGAAGCACCTTCTAAAGCTAAACAAACTATCGATAATAAACTTGATGAATTATTTGATTAATGGCAAAGAAAAAAGAAGATACAAATAGAGATGAATTAACAGGGATACTTGCCGCTTCTTTAAACAAGAAGTTTAGTAAGACCCACCATAGAGTAGCTTATTTCCTAGATGGCAGTGAAGACTCACCAACAGATGTCCCCGATTGGGTTTCTACGGGTTCTACAGTTTTAGATCTTGCCATCTCAAATCGCCCGAATGGGGGATTCCCCGTTTCTAAGATTGTAGAAATCACTGGCCTAGAGCAGAGTGGTAAATCCCTGTTAGCATCTCACATTATAGCTAATACCCAAAAGAAAGACGGTATAGCAGTATATATTGACACAGAATCATCTTTAAACGCACAGTTTTTAGAAGCAATAGGAGTTGATTTAGAAAAAATGGTTTATTTACCTCTTGAAACAGTAGAAGATATATTCGACGCCATCGAGGATGTTATTCTTAAAGTAAGAGAAAAAAATCAAAATAAATTAATTACTATTGTAGTTGATTCTGTAGCAGCAGCTACTACTAAAATTGAATCAGCAGCTGATTTTGAAAAAGATGGTTATGCAACACAAAAAGCAATTATTTTATCTAAGGCAATGCGTAAAATTACCAACTTAATAGGTAAAGAAAAAATACTTTTAGTGTTTACTAATCAACTTAGACAAAAAATGGGTGCAATGCCTTTTGCTGATCAATATACTACTTCAGGGGGTAAAGCACTACAATTTCACGCTTCCGTTAGGTTACGTTTAAAACAAGTTGGAAAACTTAAAGAAAAAATAAACGGAGTAGAAGAAATTGTAGGGTCTGAAGTAGAAGTAGCTGTAGTTAAAAACAGGATGGGTCCACCTAATAGAAAAATTCGATACAATGTTTTTTATAGACAAGGTATAGACAATTATGGTGGTTGGTTGAAATTAATGAAAAATTATAAAGTAGTTAAACAATCAGGTCCTGTTTGTAAATATGTTGATAAAGAAACAGGAGAAGAAATCACATTTTCAGGTAAAGATTTACAAACATTATGTGAAACAAATCCAAACATAAAAGAAGCTATGTATAGAGATACTTGTGAAAAATATGTTATGAAATATCAACATGAAGATGCTCAAGAAATGGATCCTGACATTGAAATTGATGAAAATGGTTTATAATGGGAGAAACAATATTAGACCTATTAAACAACGTTCAGAAAGATGATACGTCAAATCCTAATTCTAGAGTATTAATAATTGATGGTTTAAACCTCTATCTAAGAACATTTGCAGTAAATGGTATGCTTAATGATAGAGGTGTACCTATAGGAGGGATGATGGGTTTTCTAAAGTCTGTAGCTTATGCTATAAGAGAAACTAATCCAACTAGACTAATAGTAGTTTATGATGGAGCAGGAGGTTCTCAAAGACGTAGAAAACTTCATCCTAACTATAAAGGTAATAGAAAACCAGGTAAAAGAATAACTCGTTGGGATGCCTTTAAAAATGTAGAAGAAGAAAAACAAGCAATGAAAATACAATTTTCTCGTTTGTTAGAGTATTTAGACACATTACCTATAAATGTTTTATCAATAGATAGAATAGAAGCAGACGATACTATAGCTTATATTACTAATAATTTATTAAAAGATGAAGTAATAATAATGTCTGCAGACCAAGACTTTTTACAATTAGTTAATGATAGAGTTACAGTATGGAGTCCTATTAAAAAAATATTTTATACACCTGAAAAAGTTTTAGAAGATTATGGTGTACCAGCTTATAATTTTTTGATGTATAAAATTCTTATGGGAGATAAATCTGATAACCTTGAAGGAGTAAAAGGACTAGGTCCTAAAAAACTACCTAAAATATTACCTGACATTTCTTCAAAATCCCTTAATCTTGATTTTATTTTAGATTATGCTTTAAAAGGAACAGAACCTATGCATAAAAGAATTGTTGAATCTAAAAACCAATTGGTATTAAATGAAACTTTAATGGATTTAAAAAACCCACCTATATCAGGAGAATTAAAATTACAAATAACAAGATTAATAGAAGCACCAATAAATTTGCTTTCCTCAAATAGTTTTAATACAATGTATACAGATGATCAAATGGGTAATGCTATTGATATACCTGACATTTGGTTAAAACAACATTTTACAAAATTAAATAGTTACGCAAAAGCAACACATGAGTAAATTAACCCAATTTGGACATTCATTTCAAGTAAAAGTACTATCTACATTAATAACAGATAGAGATTTTTTACAACAATCAGCAGATATAGTTTCTCCTGATTATTTTGATAATGATGCTAGCAAATGGATTATTAAAAAAACTTTAGGTTATTATAATAAATATAAAACTATTCCTACTATGGAAGTTTTTAAAGTTGAAGTAGATAAAGTAATAAATGAAGTACAAGGTGTAGCTGTAAAAGATTTACTTAAGCAAGCTTATAAATCATCTAAATCAGAAGATTTAGATTTTGTAAAAAATACATTTTTAGATTTTTGTAAAAATCAAACATTAAAAAATGCTTTAATGAAATCAGTTGATCTTTTAGAGTTAGGAGATTATGATGATATTAGAAATTTAATAGATAAAGCACTAAAAGCAGGTGTAGAAAGAGACATTGGCCATGAGTATATAACTGAAGTAGAAGATCGATTTAGAGAAGAAGCTAGAAGTACAATAGAAACCCCTTGGCCCTTAATTAATAGATTACTTTGTGGTGGTTTAGGACAGGGAGATTTAGGAATGATAGCTGGTGGTCCTGGTGGAGGTAAATCATGGGCTTTAGTTGCTTTAGGAGCACAAGCAGTTAAATTAGGATACACTGTTATACATTATACTTTAGAATTAAGTGAAAAATATGTTGGTAGGAGATATGATGCTTGTTTTACAGAAGTTTCTGTAAGTGAAATTACACATAATAAAGAAGTTGTAAAAGAAAGATTAGGTGCCTTAAGAGGAGGATTATATATAAGAGAATACCCTGCAGGACAGGCAACAGTAAATACTATACATGCACATCTAGAAAAATGTATACAACAAAACATTGAACCTGACTTAATTATTATTGATTACGCCGACTTATTAAATTCTAAAACAAGTAAAGAAAAAAGAGATAAATTAGATGATATATATACTGGTTTAAGAGGTTTAGCTACTGAAATGAAAATACCTATATGGACAGCATCACAAGTAAATAGATCAGGAGCAAGAGAAGAAATTATACAAGGAGATAGAATGGCTGAAAGTTATAGTAAAATGATGATTACTGATTTTGCAATGTCTTTATCTAGAAATCATGAAGATAAAGAAAATGGAACAGGAAGATGGCACATAATGAAAAATAGATACGGAGCAGATGGTATGACATTTAATTCTACCATTGATACTTCAATAGGAAAAATAGAAATTAATGAAAGGAATTCACAAAGAAACGGTCTAACTCCACAGGGAGAACTTTCACCTGCCGAGCGAAGAAGATTACGAAATTCTTCTGAAAATTTTTTTGGAATTTAGTGGTTTTTGGATGTATATATTGTACGTATGCCCACACGGGTTTTTACCCCTTTTTTTAACTTCATAAAAATATAAAAGAACAATGAATATATCACAGGAAATTTTATCAGACATTGTTGTTTATAACAAATATGCAAAATATTTACCTAGTAAACAACGTAGAGAGACATGGAAAGAATTAGTTACTAGGAATAAAAATATGCATTTAGCAAAATTTCCTAAATTAAAAGATGAAATTGAAGAAGTATATAAATTAGTATATGATAAAAAAGTATTACCTTCAATGCGTAGTTTACAATTTGCAGGTAAACCTATACAAATAAATAATTCTAGAATATTTAATTGTTCTTATTTACCAATTGATGATTGGAGATCTTTTAGTGAAATTATGTTTTTATTATTATCAGGTTGTGGAGTAGGTTATAGTGTTCAAAACCATCATATAGAAAAATTACCTGAAGTTAGAATTCCTAAAAAAACAAGAAGATTTTTAGTAGGAGATTCAATTGAAGGATGGGCAGACGCAATTAAAGTTTTAATGAAAGCTTATTTTGGAATATCAACTACAAGACCTATTTTTGATTTTAGAGATATTAGACCTAAAGGAGCAGAATTAATTACAGTAGGAGGAAAAGCACCAGGACCTGAACCTTTAAAAGAGTGTTTATTTCAAATTCAAAAAGTACTTGATAGAAAAGAAGATGGTACTCCATTAAAGCCTATTGAAGCACATGATATTATATGTCATATTGCAGACGCTGTTTTATCTGGTGGTATTCGCCGAGCAGCACTAATATCTTTATTTGACTTACACGACAATGAAATGTTAACTTGTAAACATGGTTCTTGGTGGGAAATGAATCCACAAAGAGGAAGAGCTAATAATAGTGCTGTAGTTATTAGATCAAAAGTTACAAAAGATGACTTTAATGAATTATGGGGTAAAATAGTAGCAAGTAATTCAGGTGAGCCAGGAGTATATTTTTCAAACGATAAAGACTGGGGAACAAACCCATGTTGTGAAATTGCTTTACGACCTTTTCAATTCTGCAATTTAACAGAAATTAATGTTTCAAATATAGAGTCACAAGAAGATTTAAATGAAAGAGTAAAAGCAGGTGCATTTTTAGGTACATTACAAGCAAGCTATACAGATTTTCATTATCTTCGTAGTATTTGGAATAAAACAACAGAAAAAGATGCATTAGTAGGAGTAGGAATGACGGGAATAGGTAGTGGTGAAATTTTAAAATATAATTTAGAAGAAGCTGCTAAAGAAGCTAAAAAAACTAATGTGGAAGTAGCAAAAATAATAGGAGTTAATAAAGCTGCTAGAGTAACTACTGTAAAACCATCAGGAACTAGTTCACTAGTATTAGGAACTTCATCAGGTATTCATGCTTGGCATAATGATTTTTATATTAGACGAATGAGATTAGGTAAAAATGAAGCTTTATATCAATATTTAGCTAAAAACCACCCTGAATTAATAGAAGATGATTTTTTTAAACCAGATATACAAGCAGTTGTATCTGTCCCACAAAAATCTCCTAAAGGAGCTATTTATAGAACAGAAAGTGCTATGGATTTATTAGAAAGAACTAAAAAATTCAATACAGAATGGGTTAAAAAAGGACATAGAAAAGGAGCAAATACTAATAATGTTTCAGCTACAATTTCAGTTAAACAAGAAGAATGGAAACAAGTAGGAGAATGGATGTGGGAAAATAAAAATACATTTAATGGTTTAGCAGTGCTACCTTATGATAATGGTTCTTATACTCAAGCACCTTTTGAAGATATAACAAAAGAAAAGTTTTTAGAAATGGAAAGCCATTTAAATGGTATTGATTTAACTAAAGTAGTAGAAATGTCCGATGAAACAAATTTACAAGACCAAGCAGCATGCGCAGGAGGAAACTGTGAAATTGTTTAAAGATTTTTATTATGAAAATGGTTTTAAAGTAATGACAGAACAATATCATTTAAAAAGAGGATATTGTTGTAAAAATAATTGTAGACATTGCCCTTATGAGAGGAAGTAGAATAATAGATAATCCATTTTTAAAAATAATAGAAATACAAGATAAGATGTTTCAAGTAAAAAGGGTACTTCCTATAAATAGAGTTAAAATAAATAAATATGATAATTGGGCTTCGCTTTTAAAAGAATATTATAAAGTTGACACAATATTAAGAACTAACGACCAATTATGGATGTGTAATAAAATAGAAAATATAAGTTATGTCGAAATCAAAAATTAATGCAGAAGAATTATTTAAAGACATTGATGATGTCCTTAAACTTATAGATGAAATAGAAGTAAATAAATTAAATAATAAAAAAATGCTTTCAAAAGCAAAAAAACTAAAAAATATTTTTGAAAGTAAATATTCAAAAGATTTGGATATTAAAAAATAAATTAATATATAAAGGTTATGTATAAAAGTACAAAATTATTTGATGGTTTTAGTTGTTGTTTTAGACAATGGAAAGCCGAAACAACACATTGTAAATATCTTCATGGCTATGGAGTATCATTCAGAGTAACATTTGAAGGTCAATTAGATTATAGAAATTGGGTTTGGGATTTTGGTGGTATGAAAAGAGCCAAAACAAAAATAGACGGTATGTCTCCTAAAGCGTGGATGGATTATATGTTTGATCATACTATAATTGTAGCAGAAGATGATCCTTACATTAATACCTTTCAACAATTAGATAATGCAGGTATAGCCCAAGTAAGAATAGTCCCGGCTACAGGTGCAGAAAAATTTGCAGAATTTATATTTAAAAAATTAAATACATTTGTACGTACTGAAACTAATGATAGAGTACATATTAAAAAGGTAGAATTTATGGAACATAATAAAAATACAGCTATATATGAACACTAAACAAATAAAACAAACAGAAGCAATAGTAAGAAATGAAGCATGGGCTAAATTAACTTATGAACAACAATTAGCTGATTTAGACAGACGTTTAGGTAAAGGAATAGGTGCTAAAAAACAAAGAGCTAAAATTCAATATAAAATAGATAACCCTCAAATTGAAGTACAAAGGGAGAAAAAAGCTAAAAAACGAGGAAAAAATAAAAAGAATGGTTAAGGTTTCACACGAACTTCCAAATAATATGCTCCATATGAGTAAAGAAATAAATGATTATGAATATTGTCTACCTCATTTATTAGATCAAAATAAAGATTATTTAGATTATTTTACCCAATTTAAAAAGGATGGAAGATATATCATAATGGATAATTCATTACATGAATTAGGAGAAGCTTATGCAAAAGATAGATTAATGCATTGGCTGTATGAATTAAAACCAAATGAATTTATTGTGCCTGATGTTTGGGAAAATCAAATAGCTACTATAGCTAATGCAGAAAAATGGATAAACATAGGAATTCCTCCTATGACTAAAAAAGTAGCAGTAGTACAAGCAGAATCATTTGAAGAAGCTGTAGCATGCTATGTATCTTTACGTTTAATAGGGTATAAAAAAATAGCTTTTAGTTATGGCGCTCAATATTATAATGATTTATTTCCTCATCCTAATAAATTTGTAGGTAAGATGATGGGAAGAATTATGACAATACATAAAATGTGGGATATGGGTATTATTAAACCAACAGATAAAATTCATTTATTAGGATGTGCCTTACCACAAGAATTTGCTTATTATAAAAAATTAATAGATCTAGGAATTATTGAATCCTTAGATACATCAAACCCTATAATTCACGGGTTAAAAGGAATTAGATATAAACATTATGGATTAAAAGAAAAAGACCCTACTAAAATAGACCAATTAGAAGAAGTCGAAATAACCTCTGATGTTTTATATAACATTAACCATAACTTAATTAAATTTAAACAATTTTTAAAATGACATTAACATTAATCTTAGTAGCGTCAGTTACTGTAAACATTATACTATTATTATTAGTAAATTATATTTCTAAAAAACGAGCGGAAATTATGCTTGGTGTTTGGAAATTTAAAGAAGAAAAGAAAATTAGAAATGATGCTCATGCACGAAGTAGAGCTGTAGGGTGGGGGAAAACAATAGAAAAATTTGTACCCTGGATGAAAGGATTCCCTTGTGATCCTAGAGATTCTATATTTTTAGCAAAACCAATTGATTATCTTTGTTTTACAGATAGAAGAAACAAAAAGAAATCAGCAATACATTTTATAGAAGTAAAAAGTGGGGATGCTAATTTAAGTCATGATCAAGAAGGAATTAAGGCTGCTATTAAAAATAATAGAGTTCATTGGCATGAAGTAATTGTTGATGGATATTTGGATAATGGTAAAAATGTTATTACAAAAACACAAAAAAATAAAAAATAATATGACAAAATTATATATAGACGCAGAAGCAAATGATCATCCTGTAAATGAACACCCTAGATTGTCAGGACATAAACAAGCAGTAATATCTTTATCTGGAGGTATGGATAGTTCAACTGTACTATTACGTTTATTAGCTGAAGGTTATCAAGTAACAGCTATAAGTTTTGATTATGGTCAGAAACATAATGTTGAACTATTAAGAGCAGCTGAATTAGTAGAATATTTAAATCAAAATGGTTATAAAGGTAAAATTAGAAGACAAACTATAACATTTTTAGGTTTAAAACCAATGGTTAGTTCTAACTTAATACAAGGAGGAGATGAAGTTCCAGAAGGACATTATGAAGAAGATAATATGAAAGATACTGTTGTACCTAATAGAAATAAAATGTTTTCATCTATTATTCAATCAATAGCACTATCAATTGCAAATGAAATGGATTGTGAAGTAAAAATTGCAATGGGCATTCATGCAGGTGATCATGCTATTTACCCTGATTGTAGACAAGAGTTTAGAGATGCAGATTATAAAGCATTTTTAGAAGGTAATTGGGATGCTGGTAAAGTAACATATTACACTCCTTATTTAGATGGAGATAAATTTGATATTTTAAAAGATGGAGAAAAGTGTTGTAATGTATTAAAATTAGATTTTGATGAAGTTTATAAAAGAACTAATACATCATATAAACCAAATTTTGAAGGTCATTCTGATTATAAATCAGCTTCATCAGTAGAAAGAATAGAAGCATTTTTAAAATTAGGTAGAAAAGATCCTGTAACATATATAGATGGCTGGGAAACTGCTAAAAAACATGTAGAAGAATTATTAATAAATTATAATAAATAAAAAAAATGGATTTAAAAGAATTAGTTAAACAAGATTTAGTTAAAGTTAAACAAAAAGAACTAGATATTAAAAAAGAAAAAAATAAAAATTTAAAAGAAATTATTATTTATACTAATAAAAGTATCCCAAATGCTTTTGTAGATAAAATGTTTGAATATTTTAAAGAGGTAGGAATTAAATATATTGAAAAAGACATTAAATTACATCCTCATATTATATCTACAGTTCAATTAAGTACAGTTCCTGTTGTTGAAGTAAATGGAGAATATTTAGTATGGCAAAGAGATTTTCAATCATACACACAATGTGAAATAATATTACAAAATATAGCTAGTGAAGATTATATTAAACCTTCTACAGATGAAAAAATATTTCAAGCTTTAAAAAATTTAACCCAACAGACACAAAATAGTTATGCAGCTTTAAATAGACAACTTCAACCTATAGTAAAAATAATGAATGAGTTAGCTAAAGAAGAAAATGAGGAAAAGAATAACTGATTATAATAAAATTTTACCTGTATTAGAGGTATATAGATGTGTACAATCTGAAGGTAGTAGATTTGGTAGACCAACTATTGCTGTTAGAACAACAGGTTGTACTCATCGTTGTTATTTTGGAGAAGGAGGTTGGTGTGATAGTTGGTATACATCAATACATCCAGAAAAAGGTACATTTTGTTTTAATGATATTATTAAGATATATGATGAAAATCCCCAAGTAAAAGAAATGATGCTAACAGGAGGATCCCCAACAATGCATCCTGCCTTAGTTAACGAATTAACACACTTTGCAAATGAAAGAAATATACTCATTACTATTGAGACTGAAGGATCTCATTATATTGAAACTGATTTTCCCCTTGGGCTTTTGTCTCTTAGTCCTAAGTTTAGTAATTCCGTTCCTGTTTTGGGGGCTATTACACCTGGCGGAAAAGTTGTTGACGAAAGAATGATTAAAGTTCATAATAGAAAAAGAAAAAATACAGAAGCTATAAAACAAATGATAAAATTCCATACAGATTACCACTATAAACCTGTTTGGGATGGTACAGAGGAAAATTTAAAAGAAATAGAAGATTATAGAGTTGAATTAAATATTCCTAAAGAAAAAACATATGTAATGCCTGCGGGTGATACAAGAGAAACATTAATTGAAATGTATCCTAAAGTATTTGAAATGGTGGCAATACATGGTTATAATATGACAGGTAGAGACCATATAATAGCATATAATACAGAACGTGGAGTTTAAAGAAGCATTAGAAATATTAGAAGAAATAGAAGAAAATGTTAGTGTGT
>VTLG01001802.1_pt1 | contig 29618 bp, 44 predicted proteins | sample 4694571 | NCBI WGS metagenome assembly VTLG01 (sample SAMN12604809, study PRJNA352737) | marine metagenome | biome: ENVO:00000447; feature: ENVO:00000209|ENVO:00000569|ENVO:01000036; material: ENVO:00002151; isolation source: viral sequences binned using virsorter ...
ATAGCCAGAATCTTTATCTGGATCTCCTTTTTCAGTATAAGATTGCAACTCTAAACATTCAATTAAGCGTTTGCAATGGGGGCTGATTTGTAATCTAACTTCCCCTTTGCCGTTCTCGAGTAACGCTTGTACTGACGAAATCCGATCCCTGACAGGAGGATTGCTGCGGGGAGACATATTTTTAAAACCATAGTTAGTGAGAATAGATATGTCAGTCAAAGTTGCATTAGTAGAACGATTACCACCAGATGAGTCAGGGTATACACAAATAGTTCTTTGTGGGTATCTGCGTAATATCTCCTGTGCTAATGCATCTGTATCATGACATTTGTGTATTTCGTCTATTATGACTAACTTCGTACCGATACGCACCCCCACTACAGCGGACATATTACCAATATTAAAGTCGATACCAACTCTTAGTATCTCATCACTAGTATCCAATACTATGGTAGATACATGCTTCTTACGATCAAATCTATCATATACTTGACCAGTGTTAAGATTTACAAAGCTACCCTCTAGATATGCCTGTAGCAAAGAAGGATCATAGTTTGCTTGCATACGCTCTATAAAATCATCTGGTAAATATGGATTATCCTTCGTTCTCATACGTATCAGCTTCCGATCTTCTCTGCTTTGTGCACTATCTGACCCAAATGTATTCCACATCCATCTAAAACCCTCTGGTGTGCTTGCAGCTCCGAATTGTCTGACATTGCCAGATCTAAGCCTACCTAATATCTTTGGAAATGCTCTATCACAAACAGTAGGACTCACAGTATCTATTTCATCCGCTAATACGAAGGCTAAATTTAGACCGATAATACGACTCCAATTCTCAAAGGATCGGCATAGTATCTTCGTATCTCCCATCGGTAAATGCAATATGTATTCCGGTAATGGTGATGCTCTATAGGAATACGGAATCTCATAATTCTCTAAGAACTGTTCAAAGTCAGCTTGCCATATATCTCTGATCAAACTGCCTGTTGGTTCCATTACAGCACCAGTAAAACCTGCATTCATCACTGCTAGTTGAACAGCTTTAGCACATAAACTTCTTGTTTTACCAGCTCCGTATCCAGCGGATAATCCTATTATCTCTGTCTCTGTATCGTTTACGAATGCTCTTTGTTTAGGGTGTAAATCATCTATTATCCTATTCATTAGTTTCTCTGTATCGAGATCTAATTTACCAGTACCAAAGACATCTAATACACTTCCTTCGTTGTCTAGTACTGTCATGTTCCGAATATCTTTCCTACCTTGGCCATTGAGTTAATACAGCCCAGAGCAACATTTAAATTTTTATCATTTCTTGCTTGTTTTTGCAGTGATGCAAGCTGCGATAAAATCTCTGCGGTAAATTGCTTCCTATCAATATCAAAATCTTTCTCTAAAAGCTTTCTAGCATCTTGGATATATTGATCTGAATGTCTTGTTTTCATCCCCCATTCATTTGCGGTATATTGCAATATATCTGACCTAGTTGCACCCTGAGTTAAGAGTTTCGCAACTCTCCTAACTCTATGATCTACTTCTGCTTTAGTTGACTTTCTTTTTGTCATCAAGTGAATGAAATGAATCTAGTGCATACCAAACATGAGAATTTCTATAACCATCCTGATATGTAGGAATTATAGGTGTAACTCCATGTCTATTTCTCCATGCTGGATAAACCAATAATGAGTTATCGGTTTGATCGAATGTAGCATTAAAATCTGGAACATGTAGATTACCTCCTTTGCTATTCCTTCTTTTAGTAATTATCATATTTATAGCACCTTTTACATTTGCATGATCTTGATGGATAGGTGCGGATATATTGCAGTTGGAAATAGTAGAAGTAAAATTATTGGCAAATCTCCATCTTTCCGGCACTCTTTCATCTATCTTTGACAAGTGATGACCAGCAACATCAGGTATATATTTTTTTACTAGCTCAAAACATTTTATCCCCGCACCATACATTGCTTTAACAAAGGTATTAGCTGATTTTTTACCATGCACACTTGATCTAGATGGATATGCTCTACCTAGATGTGGCTTGATAGGAATACTGCCTAAAATAGTTGAATATTGTTTTACCGCAGATACAGTTCTCAACATATCTGATTTTGGTACACGTTTACTTTTTAATTCTAGATCAGCAATATTAACCAAAGTATTAAGATCATCTGGTAATTTTTTTATGAATAGCCCAACTTGTGAGCCATCAGTATCTACCAAAATACAATCATCAAATATGTTTGGCTCTATATCAGATACATCATCACCTATTTTTAATGGTGATTTAGCTGGTACTAATTCTAGTTTTGGTAGATTCATTTCCTAAAGCAAAATACATTTGTACAAGCTGGAAACCATGAAGGCTGCCATAATGTTTCATTTTTTGTGTCATAACAAATAGTTTTCCAATGAGCCTCAATTCGATAGTTTTGTTTTTGATTATCAAGTACATCCCAGAGTCTAGGCAATGATGGATCAATATCAAAGCTCCATTCATAAACAAGTTTGTCAAATCTAGACTTTGTATTTTCTAGTATCACCATCTCTGCACCTTCTATGTCCATCTTGCAGTTTGTACATACTTTCGCTTCATCATCAAAGTTAAGACATGGAACTTTAATACCTTTATCATTCCATTGCTTTACTATCGAATTTCGCCAGACGTTATTATTGTTGCCTATGTAAAGCACCGATTGCTTTCTATTATCGTGCACTAATGCAGCTTGTTTGATCACTGCACTATCTGTATAACCATTGAGTTTCAGGTTTTTGCTTATCAGATCACAGTTATAAGGATCTGGTTCATATATGGTTACTGTTGCTCCTTTTGATATTGCCTGTAGTGCAAATGCTCCAACATTACCTCCGGCATCCATCCAATGTTCATCTTTTTCTATCGTCAAACCTTTTTTTAGATATGTCTTTCTCCCTATAACTTCTTCAAAGGTTTTTAGATCAGAGAAACCTTCACGATGATAAAACTTGATTCCATCAATCTCTCCTATTTTTAATTTCATTCGGCAATACTCTCTAATAGTTCTATCAGCTTCATACCAACATAAACACCCCGCTTTCTAGCATCAGATATTAGTTGTCTAGCATGTTCATAATCTTCTGGTTTGAACTCTAATAGTATTCCTCTATAGACATTGCTTGCCAATGATTCATTTGGATCATCTATATCATCAAGTAATCCATAATCTGGTTCCTCTGCAAATGTTGGTAGATCATCTCCCCAGCCAAGAACAGACAAATCAAAACCATTATCTAGTAAATTACCAAGTTCTATCTGTAGCAAATCATCATCCCAAGATGAGTTTAGAGCCAGTTGGTTATCAGCAATAATGTATGCTTTACGCTGTTCTTCTGTTAGATGAGATAGTGTAATAGTTGGTATCAAATCTATGTTAAGTCGTTCTGCTGCAATGAGTCTGCCATGACCAGCTATAACATTTTTATCATCATCTATAAGTACAGGATTAGTAAAACCAAATTCTTTTAAAGAGTTTATTAGACGTTGAATTTGAACATCATTATGCAATCTAGGGTTATTTTTGTAAGGTTTTAGTTCCTTTAGAGGTACTTTTGTGATTGTTTGCGGAGTTTTGATCGGGAGTGTAGACATAATGAGCGGAATTAATACTTGCTTGAATGGATTTTATATCATCCATTAGTAAATGATAATGTTTATTAGATAATGGGTCACTATCATCAACAGCATTATCTGTGATAGCTGCTGCAACTTCTTTAGTGAGGTCTAATAACATCCTTAATTTTAAATATACAGGAAGTTGTTTATCTGAGAGTTTTGAGTAGTCCTTGTGCATTTTTTAATTTTTTTTTGGTTTCAGCTATAGGGTCAAGAATATCAGTTTTTTCTCCTTTGATTCTTGCAAGATTTATTTTCATCATCATTTTTTCAGTATGTTCCCATGAAAGTTTACGTTGATTATGAATATCTCTAATGACATCTTTTTTTACATCAATTCCTTGTTTGTTGGGAATCTCATTTGTACTCAGCCTATATCCAGTTTTTTCTACAGTGCCGTCATCTTTATAAACTGGATATGCTGCATCACACCAACAGATGATAGCTAGATCAGAACCATTAATTTTTACACCATCCTGTATATCGTAATCAGGAATATAGTTGTTGATAAGACCATCACTATTATGAACTATGCCCGAATCGTTACAGGCATGACAGTTATAGGATGGTGCTCTAAAGGTTATTTCCCTATCAGGTTTAAACCTTTTATGATAATTTTTCATTGCGGGGATTAGAAAGGCAAGTCGTTATTTTTTCGACTGTTATTTAATTGTGACACAGAATTTATATTTGTCTCTGGAAAGTATGCTTCATATTTACCATCTCTCAACCATCTGAAACAGTCTGGAAATGTTGTTGCAAAGCCTCCATCTTTTTCTATCTTCTGTTGTTCTTGGATAGCAGTAATGAGAGCACCAAGTAAACCATCTTTCATTTTTGGTTCAATTTTTTGATATTGTTCCCATGCAAGTTTTTTTGATTGGCTAGATGCACGTTTTTTTATTTTTAAATATTTGTTCCAAAAAATATTAAATGCTTCCGAATACTCATTTGTTTTAGTTAATTGTTTTAGTTTTACTTGTTTTAGTTTGGGTACATCTTGTGTACCACCCCTAGTACGTTTGGTGAACTGGGGTAGTGCGTCTGGTGTACTAGTGTGTGTCATGTACCCCGCTTCATAACTAGGATCTGACACTTCTGGATGGGGGGTGGTGCGTGACATTGACCCCGCATCAGGATTGGGAACTTTACATTCATGCCAAACTGTTACCCTATAGGTATTTGTTTTGTTTCCATTTTCATCAAATCTTGTTTCTTTTTGCAGCCATCCTTTACTGCATAATTGCTCAACAACAAGAATAACTTTTGTTCTAGACATCCCAGCATCTTTTGCAAGAGTTGCATAACTAGGATAAATATTAGGGTAATAACTTTGCATCACCCATAGCACTGTCAGTTGATAGGGATCTATCTTGCCTTTTAGGGCTGTAGGTAACGATACGAATGGTGTATTCTGTGGTATAAAACTCATTGTATGGATCTTACTCTTTCTATTGACGATGTAATGCCTGCCCCTCAAGGCAGTAAAACTTATATTGGGAGAGGCAGATTAATAGAATCCTGCAAGCGTGTAAAACCATATCGAAAAGCTGTAGTGAAAGCGGGTAAATTGAAAGTCAAAGACTTGATTAGTGAGCCGATAGAGATAAATTTAGAATTTAAATTTTCTAGACCGAAAGCCCATTTTGACGCATATGGCAAGATTCGCAAATCTGCACCAATTTTTCTAACCACCAAAAGAGGTGATATTGATAAGCTATGTCGTTCTACTCTAGATGGCCTAACTTCGTCAGTGATTGTTGATGATTCACAAGTAGTAAAACTTAATGCTTATAAAAGATATTGTGAAGTAGGAGAGAGAACTGGTACTAATATTTATATCAAAACTTTATAGATTAGCCAAGAGGTCGATCACTTCCCCGCTTTGGAGTGCCCTGCCTTTCCCACGTGTTGCTCTGGGTTTTTTATGGCTTTCAGACTTGCTTGCTACACCTGTTCACAAGGGTCATCAGGATTCTCGGCTATCTATATCATAATTCAAAAAAAAAGGACATCTAGTTAAAGATGCCCAGTTTGTCGTTTTCGCAAAGCTCACTACAGCTTCAATTCAATTATAGCTGAGAATAGCCAATAGCTGTATTATGTGCACCAGTTGTATTTGTAATCCTACAGCTGTATTATGTGCACCATTTGTATTCAAAATACTGCTGTTGGTTAACCATAATGCTTGTCAAACTCATCAAGTTCTTTATCAGTAAAATCTCTAATCAACATTTGATTGACTTTATCAACTTGATAATTGTGTTTTAGAACTGCTGTTTTGATATGCTCACTTATCCATGCTTTAGTGTTGCTAACAATCTGTGCTTTGTTTCTTTCATTGATGAAGATGTAATGTTCTTCACCTCTGAGAGTGACATCTATTAAAGTTTTTTCTAGTTTTTTAATTTTTAGCTCCCGCAGCTTATCTAACTTAAATTTAGATTTGCCTTTGTTTTTATTCGATGTCATATTTTATCTTGAAAACAGTTTTTAAATTGCTTTCCTATTTTATCCCAATTTACTCTAAGAGTTTCACTACTTATCTCTGTTTTAGGAATTGACCTATCATCCATACTAGAAATGTAATAATTGTCAAAAAAATCTTCCCAATTGATCATTAATTCGCTATGCCAAACTACAGGATGCATTGGGATTTCTTTATATTTGAATATTTCTTTGGGTATAAGACAAACAGATAAGCGATCTAAAGTAGGGTCAAATCCAATAGTCGTAATATAAAAAATCCTCTTGTCAAAGGGTCTGCAAACTCTTTTTCCCATCAGGTCATCAAACCCGATAAACATATTTGATTTTTCCATTAAACTTTCTCCGCTTCTTCTAGTTTGCCTTCTATTCTTCTGCATAGATCACAAGCCTGTCTCCATTCTTTTTCTAGCTTTCTTTTTTTTAGTGCATTAGATTCACATACGTAAAGATGGCAAAGGCTATCTCTTTTTTTACAGGCATCCATATACCTAAGTTCCAAATCAGCAAGATTGAATCTGATCGCATCTGGATTAGGTTTAACTGCATTATCAGGAATTGTGACAGCTATGTTAAGCTGCCTACAGCCTGTTGGTTCTACCATAGATTGTTTTACATCTATAGGAAATGGACATTCTGAGATCCATTTATTTAGTCTGTCGTTTGTAAAATCAAGTCGCATTTTAGTTCTCCTTACTGTTGCGTTCTACTATCTCAAGTGGCAAGAAATCCTCTAGATCAATCTCTTGAACATTCTCTCCATCTAGTGTGATATGAAAATCTAGATCAAACTTATGGGCAAGTTTTTCTAACATCTTGGCTAGTTCTAGAATGATACCTCGTACATGATCGTTGCACCAGCCCCATTCATAACCATTTTTTTTGGTAGTGTTTTCTACAAGCTGAAATCCTTTTTTTAAAGATAGTGCTCTAGAAGGAAAGACTCTCTGGAATCTTTTAGCCTTGTCAATATCTGTGACAAGATGTCTGTTTTCTTTTAACAAATCCATGGTTGTATCCATTGTGTAAGTGATGCTTTTGCTAGTTTTAATTTTTTTCTTAGATCTTGAGGAACTGGCATTGACTCAGCCTCAAGTTCCTCGATAGTGTTTGAATAGTAGTTGACTTGCTCTTGCCAGTACCAAACATTAGCTTTTGATAATTTGTTTCTTGTTAGGTTTTTCATTAGACAGCCTCCGCTTTTTTTGTGTAGTCACCACCAGCTACTACCCATCTACAAAATTCCTCAGTAAATGAATAAAGATATTGACCTCTATTAAAAACATTCATATCAGCATAGGCCTCAATAACTTCAACAATTTTTTTCTCAAGTAAGCTGCTGAGTAAACCTTTTGCCTGCATGATTGGCATACCAGCTTCAGTTAGATCAATAAAATCAAAATATACAAATGCTGGATCTAAGCCATTGCCCCAACCATGCCATTCGTTTTTATCAATATGAGCAACGTTCAAAAACTGTTGCTCTTTTTCGGTCATGAAATAATGAACCATTTTTTTGCGGGAAATAAAGTGAACAGGGATCTCGCCCATACCTTAATTATGATACATTCCCCCACTATTGCCCAACAATTAAGGTCAGTTTACAAAGTGTCCTATAGTGGGGTGCCGATATATTGGGTTGGGTCATAATAGGTTTATCGGTGTCGATAGCCGATTTTTTTATCCTCGCTTTTATTACAGTGACAGAAGAAAGAAAAACACAACTCCACTACGCTCTATCTAAGCGTTTCCAAGATCTAGATGAGATTAAGGATGTTGCCAAGCATGGTTGCATAGGTGGTGTTTCTGGTTTTATTTACCACAATGAAATCAAAGAATTTTATTTCGATCATTTTTCAGACATATCTGACAAGATGTACGAATTAGGTTTAACTCTTAAAGATGCTCCACAAGCTATCAAAGAGTTTGATGTTAGGTCAGCCATTCAATTTGCAGTTTGGGTATGTGTTGAAGAGCACTGCAAGGCAGCTCTCGATGAGATCGAGAATGGAACAATTTATGTATTTGGTACAGAAGGTTTATCATGAACAACGAAACTTATTATCAGAGAAAGCAAGACTTTCTAAATGCTGATCCAGACTACGTAAGACTAAAACATTTACGCACACAATTAAATAAAAAAATTAGTGCAAAAAAAACAGAAGCATCCCATGGTGTTTTTGGTATAGCCAAGATCATGAAAGCTGCTGATGCTTGTATGTCTTTTGCTATCGAATCTGAAAACTCTGGTGAAATCGACCAAGAGACACAAGATAAGATTTTGAACAGATTTACAGGTGAATGTTCTGAATGCTGGTCTGGTACTTGGCATAATACTGCTGATCATTTAATGACAGTTGCAGTCTCTAGTTGCAAAGAAGTTTCTTTACTTGATATGGAGATTGGAAATCTAGTGAAACAGAGAGTAGAACTTAATGATCAGATTGAGCTAGCAGAAGAAGTTTTAGTAAAAACTTTTAATGAGCTAGAAGAAAAAAACAAAAAGGAGGCAAAGAAGAATGGCTAATTTCTTTTTGGGTCTAACATTTTTTGGACTATTTTATCTTGCCCTATCGTCAACATTGCACGATATGACAAAAGCAGATTGCAGAGCTGGTGTAGAACTGGCTTGCCAACAGCTTTTCAAATGAAATTTAATTCTTTTTGCTTATTGCTTTTAGTTATTGCAGCTTATGTCAACCTCTATTACACCATCACAACCTCTAGATAATGCAGTCTCACATTGTCTCATAGATGAGGATATTTATAGATCAGATAAAGCCTATAGTGCATCTGATATAAAACTTGAGATAAAAAACAACCCCTATACGTTGTGGGATTACAAACACAACCCTGATACAAGACCAAGAAAAGAAACTACACCACTTCGTCTAGGGAAACTGTTTCATACCAGTGTTCTTGAACCAGAAGCATTTGAAGATAGATATGTATTAGTAAATGATCGTAGAACAAAAAAGGGTAAGGAACAATTACAACTAGCTAAAGAGAAAGGCCAAGAGCCTATAACACAAGAAGAGTTCAACACCGCTCTGGATATATCTTTAGCAGTAAAAGGGAATCCACTATGCAAAGAATTATTTTTCGGTGGATTTGCAGAGCACTCTTATTTTTGGAAACACGCTGAATCCAATCTTGATCTCAAATGTAGATGCGATTGGGTTACAGAAGATGAAGATACAGTTATTGATCTAAAAACTACTGGTGAGGGTGGTTCACATCCTGATCAGTTTGGAAGAACAATAGCTTCATTTCTTTATCATGTGCAAGCTGCACACTACCTCCAAGGTACAAATGCATCCCGCTTTGTGTTTGTAGCTGTCGAGAAAGTTTACCCATTCAATATTGGTGTATATGAACTCGATAAAAAATCATTGGACTTAGGTTTAGAACTACAAAATGAATCTTTGATCCGCATTATGAAAGCTGAGACAACTGGTATCTGGTCGGGTTACAACGATCTGATAAAAGGTGTTGAAACTCTCACATTACCCAACTGGGCATTTTATAGAAACTAATCCCCCGCATTATGGCACTCACTCCATACTTCGAGATTGTCAAGATGACCCCTGAGAAGGCACAAGACATTCTATTAAACAACAAAACTAAAAACCGCAACATCAAAAAATTAAATTTGATGAAGCTAACAAAAGCCATCCTAACGGACAACTGGAAAGTAACTAATCAGGGTATTGCTTTAGACGCTACTGGTAATGTACTTGATGGCCAACATAGACTTGCAGCCATTGTCAAAGCCAATAAGGCTGTAGAAGTCATGGTTGGTTTTAATCTTGACCCTGCGATATTCAACGTAGTAGATACTGGTTCTGCAAGAAGTGCTGGTGATGCATTAGAAGTTTTAGATGTTCAAAGATCTAAAATAATTGCTACAGCAATGAAACACTATCAGCTTTATTACACCTGCCCTACCCTTAGGTGGACAGGTTATACCAACGTTAGTCATGTAGAAATTGTAAATCTATATTACAAACACAAAGAATATCTAGATGTGATTGTGCCAGAACTAGCTGTAAGGCAAAAAGCATTTAAATGTTTTTCTCTTTCTTTTGCCATAGTTATATCATTACTAGCAAGAGATAAAGGCTGGTCTAATACTCATATCCTAGAGTATTGGGATGCTGTTTGTTATGGTGCAAATCTTGCATCAGATAATGTAGTTTTATCTTTTAGGAATCAGTTATCAAACCCTTTATTCCGTAGAAAAGGTACTACAAGTCCACAGCAATGGTTACTAAATAACTTCATCAAGTGTTTTAACGAATACGTTACAAGGACTCCTAGAGTGAAGTTTATGTCTCCTATCAAACAGCCTAAATCAATGTTGCAAATAATATCGCCAAAACAGGTAAACCCCAACATAATTGAATTAGTCAAAGCATCATGACAAACTCACACTTTCCCGCACAAAAACCAACCATGGTTGACAAACCCAATCTTGCTGATCTCTTAGAAGATCAAGATGTCTACGAAAAAGGCTCTGGCAGTTTCGTTGCCAAATATGCTTGCTGGGCATCTATCGCCAATTCTTTACATGAACACGCAAATGGATGGGAGTTTCATTTACTTCCAACAAATACCGAAGAGCATAACTATGTTCATAAAGCACCAGATGGTACTGGTTATCTTATAGGCTATTTCACATCTCCTGAAGGTATAAGGACTAGCGACTTTCCATTTCCAATAATGGACAAACGAATGAATCCTATGGCATTCGAGAGTATAACAGCTAGAAACTTAACTGATTCTCACCGTAGATGTTTATGTGCAGCAGCAGCTTTTCACTTTGGTCTAGGTCACGAACTTTGGAAAAAAGAAGAGAAGGAAGAAGCTACACAAGTAATGACAGCAAAAAAAACTGTCAGCCAAAGAAAACAGCCTACTTATGTTTTAGCTAGGCAAGCAATAGCAAATGCTAAGACTAAAGATATGCTGGTGCAACATAGAAAAAATATAGAAACTAGATTCTTAGAAAAAGTGATTACTGAAACAGAATATGAAAACCTTAAAATAGAACTAACAAACAAACAAAAACAACTAGAAAATGTCTAACTCCGCACAGTTTTTGTCTACTCAACAACTTGCATCCCGCTATGGACTTAAGCCAGCAACTATTGTTGATTGGAGAAAACAAACCCGAAAGGGTAAAGAAATTGGTCCTAAATGGTATCAGTTATCCAGAACTGCTGTACCTTATGGACAACCAGTAGTCCGTTATGATCTTCATCAGGTTTTAGCTTGGGAAGAATCAGAGAATATTACACCTATCAAAGCTTTTTAAAATGCCATACTCACAAAAATTTGAACCCGCACTCCCATTACCACTTTCATTCAATGTGGGAGACAACCCTTTTGACTCTAAAGATAGATTTCCAAAAAGATGTAATCTCTTTATACCTATTGAGTCTGTGCCTGATCTTTTAGACCATATTATGAATTTAGCTGACAATGCTGAAAAACATAAAGATGGTACAGTTTATGATCTAAGGGATGATCAAAGAAAAAAAGTTAAAGGTTTTTACCTTTCTGGTAATGGTAAGATTGGCAATTATGATGAAGATGAGTTTGGTGCATATGGAACCATCAACCCACGCAAAGAAGCACCACCAAAGCCACCATCAGAACAAACTGTTGATGTAGAAGAATCGCCATTTTAAAGTATGACTCTTGAACATGAATTTGAAAACCAGCTTCTTATCAGACAATTAAGAAGTTTACATACTCAAATGCTAGAAGAGGAGGATCTAAACAAAAAAAGAATACTAATGGAAAAATGGAGAGAAAAAAGTATTTTACTTCAACGTGTAAATGGCATAACGTCTAGAAAACAGATGGGGCTGCCACCACTATCAAAAAAAAATTGGTTTAGTTTTTTTAAAAGATTTGGTTTTTAAAACCATTTCTTTTTTTTTCTTACTTCTTTAGCTACTTTTCTAGCTTCAAAGTCAGCAATAAATCCAAGTAAATTTGCAAGTACTTCATCTTTGTATGCATTGCTTTTTAGTAGTGCAATACAATATTTTTTTATCTCTTCAATGTCGTCAGAGTTTTCTATCTCTCTAGACCGCAGTTCTACTGAAAGCTGTAACTCAATAGATGGTTCTTGACAAAGAAGATGTAAAAAGCTGGTATTCATAGGTCACTTGACCGGAAACAGCTTTTCCTCAATCATCTTTACTATTGCATCATCTACATCATTGTCTGATTTTGCAGCTGCGTCTTTAAGCATCATCAGGACACCTTTACGCAAAGATTCAGATTTACCGAATCTAATAAACAATCCAAGTAGGAATTTTGACATAACTTTATATGTGTTACTTTCCAAACATAACAAGAAATGCTACATTTGGCACAAGGCTGTTTGTTAAGCAGTGGTCAAATGCTTAGAGATACCCACAAATAGCCTTTTTTATATGGAAGATCAAGAACCAAGCAAAGTTGAAACCATTGTAAAAGTTTGCGTACTTTTGTGGTCGGCAACACTTTTATCTCTTTCATACTATGAACCGCCATCTGGCAAAAAAATAGTAGATTTTGACCCGACATTTATTGCTTCGATTTTTTCAGCTAGTACTGCATCACTAGGATTTCAGATAAAAAAGAAAAAAGATACTACAATAGATAATAAAAACAACAAAGTAGGTACCAAATGAAAAAATTTTTTGCTTTACTTTTATTTTTGCCATCTGCTGCATTTGCAGATATTAAACAAGAATTTGTTACGTCTGCGCAGATAACTGTTGATATGCCATATGTAGTTACAAATAAAGTAGGTACAACATATTCTTTAAGTGGAAATAATATTACACCCTCTGTAACTGTTGGAGATACAACAACATCTGGAAAGATTGGAGGGATTAATGTTGGCAGCCTTACTAATGGGGTGCCAGCAATGATACAAACGGACACCACAGTAACAAATGCAGGGTCAGCTTTTAGTAAAACAGAATCAGTAATTATGGGTGATGCCACACCTTCAACAGTTACACCTAGTTCGGGAATCGCAGCCTTACCAGTTCTTAGTGGACAAACAACAATAGGAAGTGGTGGTACAGCTGGTTCACTTGCTTTAACGTCATTGAGTTCTGGTGTTCATACTTGTACCGCCGGTGGGTCAGGCACTAGTTGTATCGGCTCAACCAAAGTTACTATAACCATTGATTAAATTTTGGCTGTTATTTATAATAATATATCCGCTAAGAACCCTTGCTACACCTGTGGTTCCGCAGTTTCGTTCAGGTTCGCAAACCACCTCATCAACAAGTCAAAGTGTTATAAATGAAACGATTACATCATACCAATACAGAACTGGTTACTCCTACGCTGCAAGCGGACATAATATCGAAGCTGAAACAGGATATATCAACCCTACTGCTACGACTCAAAGCAACCAAACAGTTGGAGGAGTAAATTTTAGTTGGACAAGTCCAAATCTAGAAGCAATCCCACGCTGGAAAATAGCAACAGATGGGGCAGCATTTTCAATACAAGAAACACTGATAACACCCGGATTGGACACAGTTACAAACATAACAAGAACCATAACTACCTCCACTACTTCAGAAACTACAAGTACATTTGGTCAATAGTTTTATTATTTTTACCTGTTAAGCCTTTATACGCCAATACAACGGTCAGTAGCCCACAGAGTCAGAGTACAGGAGTAGTTAACAATAACGCCACAATGATAACGCCTTCTAGCCTCCCACAGAACCGTTATAGTCAGGGTATTGTTTGTACATCACCTAGTGTTACAATTACACCATATCTAACAGATGCTTGGTCATTTAATAGACCGATAGAAACTGTAACCAGACAAGCAATTTATGATGAAGATACTGGCGAAATTAAATATTATCAAGAGACACCACGCTTTGAAAAAGATAATTACAATCTAAATTATGGAATATCTGCACAATTTAATATTCCACTTGGTAATGGTGGTAAATTATGTAAAGAAGCTGCGAAGGTAAATATAGAAGCACAAAAACTTCTTATTAAGAAAACTCAATATGAAATCAGTTTGTTTAGATTGGAACAATGTGCCAAGCAAGCCAAACTTGGGGTAAGCTTTGTTGCTGGTAGTCCTAGTGCAGTTACTTGCCAAGATATTGTTATTACAATACCCCCAAACCAAGTAATACCGCACAAACATATTATTAAGAAGTAGACAAGCAACGGGTATTACACTCATCTACGGATATTTATTTTACCTTATTTTTTTTCTTAGTCAATTTAGTCATTATCTGTTTTACAAGAGGTTTTACAAGATTAATAAGAATCGGAGTGCTAGCTGCAACCACAGCAATAGCAGCAGCATTAGTAACAGCAGGTACATTAGGAATGTACTGTTCCGTAAAGCTCGTGTCCTCATACAAAGTAATGCACTTGCTTCCATCTTCGTTTAATTTATGACCAACGACACGCTCTAGTCTTTTATCGTTACGAAAATCACCAATTCTTTGGTCTTTTTGAGGATCAGGACATTTTATAAAAAACTCAACTTCTTTTGCTACAGGCTTTTGTGTAACTGGTGGTTTTGGTTCTGGTATTTCAGGATCACTAGATGTAATCGGTGTATCCTCTGACATTATCAGATTATTTGGCTGATAGTTCATAGGATTAAAACTTGGAAATGGTGCATCGCAAACAGTAAAAACACCATTTGGATCATCAAGTAATAAATTTCTATTGCCAGTATTTTTTATGTCTCTATGTTGATATGTACAAGCTGGAACATTAATTGTCAGCGGAATTATATCTACTGGTTTTGTAAAATCATATATAGGTTGTATTTGTATCTCAGGTATATTTAAATCTGGTATTCCCATTAAAGAGGCATTGCAGGGTAAGTTGTTTTAGGTATCTGCAAAGGAATTTCTTCCATCATTTTTTCTTTTAAATCACCCATTAGTTTGTTTTTTAAATCTCTTTCAAACTCAGGACTTTGCATATAGCGGATTGCTACGAAACCAAAGGCAGCCATTGACCCTGATAATAAAAGAGACAATAATGAAGCTACTTGACAAATTTTATTAAACATAATGCTTAGAGAAATTTTAAGAGTTTTGGCTATGCCTTTGACTTTGATGACTCTGTTTTTGATTCTGGGGCTAATGCCTCTATATCTGATGGCTGGGTTGATTCGGGTACAGCTTGAGTCTCAAGAATCTGCTGTTCCAAAATCTTCATTGCTCCGTTAGTTTCGTGAAGTGCAATCCATAATTGCTCTCTTTGTTGAGCAAGTTGCTGTAATCTTTCTTGTAAGTTCATAATTTAATAAAGTTTTTTGCCAGCAGTTATAGCTGCATCAATAGCAGTAAAATCTTCAGAAGTCCAGATAGATGTTGTCTCATCTAGCTTTTTGTAAGCTTTGATAAGTTCAAGATGCTCTACATTTCTCTGAATCATGGCTTTCCATTCTGTTTCGGAAAGATCAGTTCCAGAATTAGCTGTTTGATATGCAGCAAAATTAGCATCTGCATTAATTACAGTTACACTATCACCAGCAGCAGAGAAAATTTTTGCAATTTCTGTTGAGGTTCTTTCTTCCATAATAAAAAATGTAATTGTTTACAGTTTACCCTGCTTCGAGGGCTGTGACTTTTACGGATAACTCTTTAATAGCATTTACAAGAACAGGAATCAATTTTTCATAACAAAGACTGTATTTTTCACCATCATCTGATTTGTGAATAAATAATGAATTATCATTTGTATCACCATATCCATTCGCTTTTTCGATTTTTTCTACGTCTTGTGCAATTAATCCAATATGTGTTTTTGATTCTTTTTTTGAACCATCGGGCTTGCCATCTTCATAGTTACTTCTCATATCCCATTTATAAGTTACTGATCTTAAAGACTTAATAATATCAAGACCTTTTGTAAAGTCTGTAATATCTGTTTTATCTCTTTCATCAGATGTAACTGTAAATGCAACTTTAATAAATGCAGCAGCATGGGAATTATTACCAATAACTATTTGGTTGTCTGCTGTTGTAATAGTTGCAGGGCTGGAACTTGTACCTGAGTCATTACCTAAACAGCAATTATTAGCACCAGTTGTAACAGATGCCCCTGCATTTTTACCAAAACCATCATTATCATCTCCTGTTGTACAATTTGTTCCAGCATTATATCCAACAAAACAGCACTGGTGAGCATCAGTTATTGCATCACCAGCATAATTACCAATAGCGACTAATTCATCACCAATTGTATTATTTACTAAAGCATTTCTTCCTATCGCTGTGTTATTACTAGCAGTTGTGTTTTGTGATAAAGCATTCAATCCAACTGCCACGTTACTGCCTCCCGTAGTATTAGCCTCTAATGCTGATCTGCCAACTGCCGTATTAAATGTACCAGTAGTATTAGCAGCTAAAGCACCTCTACCACAGGCAGTATGTAGATTTCCAGTTGTGTTTGATGATAAAGCGTTAAAACCAACGGCAGTATTAGCATCAGCGGTTGTGTTTGCAAGTAACGCACTTGCTCCGCAACCAGTATTTTGTGATCCCGTCGTGTTAGCACCTAAAACACCCGAACCCATCGCTGTGTTTTGAGTTCCAGTCGTGTTTGCTTGCATTGTATTGTTTCCACAGGCAGCGTTAATACCTCCTGTTGTGGTATTTAACATTGATGAAATACCAACTGCTACATTTTGTAATGCCGTTGTTGAAGCATTTAAAGCATTTTCTCCTACAGCTACGTTGTACTGACCAGTTGTTTGCGATGCTAGAGCGTTGTAGCCGACGGCAACTGATGAATCTCCCTCTGTATTTGAAGATAAAGCACCCGATCCAACAGCAGTGTTTTGAAATCCAACTGTGTTTGCTGTTAATGCTTCGTGACCTAAACCAGTATTATTATTGGCTGTGGTGCTAACCAATAAAGAACCAGATCCCATAGCAATATTGTTAATACCTGTAGTGTTTGCTGATAGTGAATTATGACCTACTGCTACGTTATTATTTGCAGTTGTGTTGGCGTCTAAAGCTAAAGAACCCACTGCTACGCACTGAGTTCCAGTTGTGTTAGCACCTAATGCTGACTTTCCAACAGCTGTGTTGTTGGATGCTGTGGTGTTAGCACCCAAAGCCGATCTACCTACTGCAGTATTATGATGCCCTGTGGTGTGGTTTTGTAAAGCGGTTCTTCCCACTCCAACATTATTAAATCCTGTAGTTAGCGATTCCATACACTCACTTCCAACAGCCACGTTTACATCTCCAGTAGTGGCTGAATATAATGCTTGGTAGCCAACCGCAACATTATTACCAGTAGTTGTACCAGAATAAGCAGCGTAGGCACCTACGGCTGTGTTACCATCTGCTGTTGTAGCTGAGCCACAGGCTCTTCTGCCGACAGCCGTATTATTACTTCCTGTAGTGTTTGTAGATAAGGCATTTCCTCCGACAGCAGTTACATCTTCACCAGTTGTATTATTATGTAGACAAAATGCACCGACTGCCACATTTCTGAAACCAGTCGTGTTGTCACTTAATGCGTCATAACCAATGGCAGTATTATATTCTGCCGTTGTATTGGCATCTAAGGCATCAGTACCCACAGCTACGTTACCCTGACCTGTGGTGTTGACTCTTAAGGCATCTCTTCCTATTGCCACATTAAAACTAGCTGTCGTATTACTTTGTAATGCTCTAGACCCAAACCCAGTATTTTCATCGCCAGTTGTGTTTGCCTCAAGGGTTGCACCTCCAAAAGCATTATTTTTACTACCAGTAGTGTTTACTCCTAAAGCATCACGGCCAAAAGCATTATTATTGCTTGCAGTAGTGTTAGCATCTAAAGCGTTTGCACCAAAAGCATTATTGTCTGTTCCAGATGTGTTTGATGCCAAAGCAGCTTGTCCAACTGCTGTATTATTATCAGCAGTAGTTGTTGCATTTAAAGCGTTTGCACCAAAAGCATTATTGTCTGTTCCAGATGTGTTTGATGCCAAAGCAGCTTGTCCAACTGCTGTATTATTATCAGCAGTAGTTGTTGCATTTAAAGTACCTTTTCCAACTGCAGTGCAATTAGATCCTGTTGTTATTCCATTACCAGCAAAAGACCCTACTGCCGTATTATTTGCTCCTGTAGTATTAGCCGTTAACGCATCATTACCGATACCAGTGCAATTATCGGCAGAAGTAAGTGCATCGCAACTATTAGCACCAACAGCTGTATTTCTAGCACCAGATGTCAATGACGTTAAGGATTCTTTACCTACAGCAGTATTTTCTCCACCACTAACAGAAGCATCTAAAGCACTTTCTCCAAGAACAGTGTTACCAGCAACAGAGTTATTTCCTTTACCAATATTTACTGAATTAATCGTTCCATCAACAGCAAATGCTGGACCACCAGCTAACGTAAATAAATTTATATGAGCATCATTAGCAGTATTTCTTAGCTGCATAATACTTGTTGAAGTATTAGCAAAATATTGACTAGCGTAGTTTGTAGATGGTGCTGAAGATCCAGAGTTATTTGAAGATATTGCTAACAATGCGTTATTTATGTCAGCTCTCACGTTTGCCCCAGTGGAGTTATCTATAACGTAATCATGTTGAGCCATTGTCTAACCTAATTTTTTACCTAAGTATATCCTACTTTAAAATTAACTACCACGCCCAAATCCAGTTGCAGCATATTTGAAATTTCTATTAACATTACTTGATCCGTTTTTTACGTCTATATCAAATCCTGTCGAACTGATGTTTGATAAAGCAAAAAAGTCACCTGACTGTCCATTTTCTATTGTAATTCCTATTGATGGCAAAACACTATTTGCTGCAATGCTAGTGCCTGACTGCCCTGTGAAGAAACTGTTTGTAAATGTAACTGATTTTGTGGAAGTACCAGACGCAATAAATCCACCAGCAGATGCCCCTGCGTTACCAAGACTTGTTTCTGTTCGGCTTTCTAATTCTGCTGTATATCCAAGCTGATCTATTTCTATTGATTGTGCTGGGTCATCAGAATCCATTTCACATCTAAATTTAAACCCTCTTGCAACATAAACACCATTAACAAAAGGATTGAACTGAGTAAAGTTTGCTCCATAAGTACAAGATGTTCCACTTGATATGGTTGCACTTGTCGCAGAAGTTACAGTAAATGTGTTATCTGTTTTTGAGGTTATTTCATAATTTCCATCAGTCGCACCGCCAGCAGCAAAATCAATTACTACAAAATCACCAACAGAGTATCCATGTGCGGTTTTAGTCACAGTGATCGTAGTGCCACTTTGCCCATAGCTAACACCCGATGAAACTACCAGATCAGGATCAAGATCAGTTGTAGCTACTAATAAAGACGCTCCAACATCAAATGCAGTGGCAGCATCGAAATCAGTCCAAGTATCAATATTACCTGTTCTTCTATCAATCAGATCATTAGGATAAAAACCCTGCGTCACAAAATGTCTGCGTAGTCTTAATGGTTGCTTACCACCTAAATCAAGAGTATTAGCAAATTCATAAGATCCACCTGTTATATCTACAGCACCGATAAAGTCAAAATCAGCGATACTATCAAAGTCTGTTTCATCATCTAATGTCACTAATGAACCGAGAACAAGACCATTCACATCATCTGAAAAGAAACAATCTACTTTAGTACCCGCAAAAGGTGGTGAATCTGAATCTTCTCTATCTTCTAAAACTGTAAGTTTTGGCAGCGTATTTGGAACTGTCTGTATCATAGTAACAGAAGCATCACCAGAACTTAAACGGCCTCCATCATCTTTGAATTTTAAGTGGTATGTGCCATTTACAATATTCGGTACTATTGACTCACTGACGTTTCCAGAAAGTGCAGGTAAAACATCAACAGAATTAGTAAAAGTTGATCCAGTAGTAAGATTAGAACTACGAATAACTACGTTTCCACCATGCAGCACATCAACATCTGTTGATTGATCAAAACGAAGTCTTACAAACTGATCTGATAAAGGCTCTATTTTTACATTTTGAACATCTGCTGGAAGTGCTGTTTTTCCAACAGCAGTAAAACTATCTATGGTTGAAGTTGTCGAACTTAGTACACCTAAAGCATTATATGTTTTTACTTTAAAAGTATATGTTCCTAATCTTGATTCAAATAATTCAAAAGTTGGTCTTGCAACCCTGATTCTTTCTGGATTATCTTTTTCAAATTGAAATTCAACTAGATATTCTTTTGCACCTTGCACAGGCTCCCATGTCACAAATATTTTAGATACCGCACGATTATTAAGAACAACAATTTGTTCTATAGCAGAAAGGTTTGAAGGTGAGGGTTTTTCGTCAAGTAAAGTTGTGATAGTTCTAGGATCTGGTGCAACTGTGGTATCTTCAACTTGTGCATATTTATTAGTATCGTGGATTGTTGCAACTATGTTGTAATTAAATTTGTCTTGTTCTGTTATTGATAAAACTCTATAAGTTTGAAATTCAACTGCTGTATTTTCAATAGCCCATATACTATTCGCTTGTGGAACTGCTGAAAAGGCAGAGGATACTGTTATGGTTTTACCAGAAATAGAACTAATTGCTCTTGTTTCCATACTGCCATCAGGCAAGATAACAGAAAGAGTAGCAGAGTTTTCAGTTACTAAATCCGTGTTATTTGAATCATCAACAATTATTTCTGTTGTTGAAACACCAGTGTTAATACGACCTCCTCTGCGAACACCAGCCCGTAAAGAATCAGCAATTCCTATTATTGTTGATGGTCTAACAATAACACCAGCCTCAAGAGTTGTTGTAAAACTAACGACCTCAGATTCTTTGAGATTTGAGTACAAAAACCATCTGCCAAGTCTGTTTGCTTGCCCTCTAGATGTACAAGCGAAAGTTTTTATTGTTTTTCTTGTTCTTCCAAATTTTCCGATTGCATCAGATAAAGCTGTTATTTGATCTGTAGTTATAAGTTCATAATTTATATTTTGTGTGTCATTATCAAAATATGAAACTTCAACTTCTGTAAATTTTGTTCTTTGGCCAGCACCTTGATAACTAAATCCATTTTCTGTGACATTTGCATTAGTAAATAAATATTGCGGATCAGATGTACCTGTCGCTAAGTTTGTTGGTCTATCTTGACTTATTTGTAAAGTACCAACACCATAAAATGGCATGGCGTTCATTATTGAACACAGATCATTTATTAAAGTATATGCGTCTTGTTTTTGACTTAAAATTATATTTGCTGAGAAACGTGGCTCCGTTGTGTTAGTTATTGGGTCTGTTATAAGTTCACTAGAGTAAACACTTGCGGAATAAAAAGAAAAAACGTCTAACGAATCCTCTTGAATAAGACCATCACTTCCACCAAATCCTTTATCAGTTGTCAAAATGTCATATAAAACCCAAGCTGGATCTGAACACCATTCTTTATCAGTTTTAAAAGTACCATTAAAAACATAATCTGCTGGATAAATTACCCTGCCATTATTTGAGTCAACAGTTGTTCCATGCGGAACTTTGATCTTAGTTCCTTTTATGCGATATTTTCTGGAAGGAAAAGAACCAAATTCTTGAGCATTAAATCTTAAAGCAACATAAGCAAATCCTTGATAGGCTCTTGCATCAGTAATAATTTCAGTAAAAGATAAAAAAGTTGAAGCATTTTGTAATTGACTTGTTGTAGAGTCAGCAGTATTTCTTATCACTGTGACTGTTAAAGGAAAACTTAAGGTGGAAGCAAGTTTTATTTCATAGTCTTTTATATAAGGACTTGTAGCTTTTCCATTGATTACATCTTCAACAACTGGATTATGAACAGTACCATCATTTTCAGTAATTCTTATGGATATTTTTACTTCTACTCCATCAATATTTCCGTCAGTCTTAAATTCTTGCAATGAAGGAAACTGTATTGAAACTCTTAAACGATCAAATGCAGTTGAACTTGTGGATCTTGAAACGGATGAAGAATTAGTTACTGCAACACCTACAGGAACAGTATTTTGTGTCGATGAAATTTCCTGTAGTGCTGTTTGATCTGATGCTCCATTTTTAAAAAAAATTTCTACATCTGAAAAATTTTCATCACCATTTGCATTTAACAATGGAGTGTTGTTTAAAAATACGCTTTTTCTAAAAGTATCTGACCCACTGCCACCAATATCAAAAATTGAATCTATTTCTCCATAACCGAGTAAATCAATCACTGTTGCAAATTGTTTTGACCTAAGACCACCATCTACTAAATCAGGATCAACTACCTGTCTTTTAATAGCAGATAAATCTTCACCTCCAATAAGTTCTGGCATTTATGAAATCTCCTTAACTATCTGTGCAGTATCTACTGAAGAACTGATAATTATTGAACCAGAAAACACAAGTCCATATAAAATTGGAATTGGCACACCACTAGAACTAACATTTTGTATTCCATTAAAATTATACGACCCTCGCATTGCTGGGTCAGTGTCACCTACTGAAGATACTGAAGCTGATGCTCTGCCGGGAGAAAGCAAAGAAGTTACACCGTCAAGTATCATAGATGTTCCAAGACTGGTTAAAACGCCACCAACTCCACCTGTTAAAAGTGTAGCCCCTACTGATAGTGCATTATTAGCAACAAAATTTACAGCAGTGCTAGCAACATCAGAGACTAAATTAGCAGCACCTTTAAAAACATTAGTAACTGCTTTAAAAGCCCTTTTTGCTCCCATTGCTACAGGAATTATTTGTATATCACCACTAGCACTCATATTTAACAATTCTCCGTTTACAGAATTACCACCTATCTTTATTTTGTATAATTGATTGTTCATGTGTTTTTCTATACCTGCAAAATTTGCTCTTAAAAAATTTATTGCTTGTTGTGGTGTTTTTACAGCAGCTTCAAATGTTGATTGACCTAAAAAGTCTTTTAATTTACCATAAACTTTTATCTTTTTAAGCTGCATACCTATAAACCTCTTTTGTAGCTTCAATATAACCTAAATCATATAATTCTCTACAACTTAATTTGTTAGCCTCATGGTGCAAAATTAATTGATCGCCAATATATAAAGCCACGTGACTAAGTTTTTCTCTTGGTCCCACCATAAGTAGTACATCACCTTTTTTTAAGTTGTTAGTAGTTTTTTGTTTTTCAAATTTAAGTTTTGGTAAAGCATATTGAAATTCAGGACTATTTAAAAATGATTTGATACTTTTTGGTCTGTGCCAATATGGAATATCAATGTTTTTAGTTTCTTTAAACCAATCACAAATAACAGTCCAGCAATCTTGCTGCCCCCAAACCCACCTTCTTCCAATTAATGAAGGAGCCTTCCAACCAGATGGACTTACAATATGCCAACTCTTATGTTGAATACTGTAAATGTGATATGGATAACCAACATATTCAGAAGATGCTCTATCGCCATCAGAGGGTTCAGATGAGCCTGTAGGGTGACTATGTACAACTCCAAGTATTTCACCGCCTTTATCCTCGCATTCTGCCCAATCCTCTGGATCTAGTGCGAAAAATTCAAATTGATCTTCAGCAATATTTTTACAAGGCCAAAATATCTTTGCACCTTCTATAATCGCAACTAAACCACAAGCTTCATCAGGTGCTTTTTCCTCTGCATATTTTATAAAATCATCTTTCCAAATCATTTTTAGAAATTTTGTAATGTGCCAACTAATGGAAAATCAGCTCTAGTAACAAGTTTTTTAGGTGCGCCAATGCCAATAAGATCAAAGGTGCTTACTAATTCAAATTGTACAATATCTCTGTTTTCTGTCACTTTTCTTTCAATAAAATAAATTTCTTGTGGCAGTTCGCTTGATGGGTCTGGTGTTCCATAAGGATTAATAGAACTTGGAAAATTTACAGCATCTAAAAATCTGCTAAGTGTTCGTCTCCGAATTACTTTTGCTCCTGTTAAATCAGATAAAGCGGTTGTTTGATTAACTGTTTGCAAAATGGCTGTAATAGTTCCGAGAATATTTGAGAAAGTTAATGTAGGTCTTGGAAGTTTACCTTTACCTGAATAAGAAAAGCCATCAGCTTCACAAGGCATCCTCGCATATGTGTTTGATTGCCAAACTAAATCATTATTATCTTTAAGGTTATTGCCTGAATGAAATAAAAATACAGTATCGTTTGATATTGTTGAGTTTACATTGAAAGATACATTACCACTTGTGGATTGTGATGTTGTGCCTGTTACAGTAAAAGTGTCTGTAGCAACTGTTTGTATTGTATAAACACCATCAATGCCATTACCAGATGTAAAATCTAAGCTAAGAACTAAACCAGTAGAAAATCCATGTGCAGTTAATGAAATAGTGATTGTTGTACCTGATTGACTATATGTAGCTGTTTTTGCAGATTTTGTGTAGTGAACATCAGCTTTTAATTCAACAGAAAACAATTCAATAATTGATTTGTTAGAAAGCTGTTGTAGTTCTGATACAGGGTTACTCATTATGGCTCAAATACTTCTCTGAATGTTGTTGTTATAACAGCTCTATTATTATAAGGAATTGTTTTTGTCCAAGAATCACAAACAAATTTCCCTGCACCAGAGAGAGTTATTGAAACTGTACCACTATCAGTTGCACTTGAACCAGCAGTAACAGTAAATGCATCATCACTGGTTACAGTTACAACAGCAAAATCACCATCTGTAGGTGAACCACTTGCTGTAGAAGTATAATCAATGGTTAAAACATCACCAACAGCAACGCCATGTGAAGTGATAGTTATAGTTACAGTTGTACCGCTTTGAGAATATGTACCTGTTTTTGTAAATCCCTCCGCTGGTGGAGTAAAAGTAAAACTAGCCTGATCATTTACACGACTTCTTAAAAAAGCCTCTATTATATCTGCTTGTGTTTCAGAAACATTAAAAGTTAAGTCATAAACTTTTGGATCTTGTGTTAGAGGTAAACCAAATAAAGTTCTAAACTCATATCCATCACCTAAAGCCGTTGTTCTGACTCTTGGATTGCTTTTTTTTCTTACTCCATAAGTTGGAGTTATTGAAGGAAATGTTGCCATTATGGATTTAGTAAACCTCCTGATCTTTGTTCGTTAACAATTGTACTTTGAACAACTGAAGCTATTAATGCACCAAGCTGCCTACCTCCTTGCTCTGTGGATCCTTCAGTGTCAGTGCCACCAGCATCAACATTAATAGTAATATTATTCACAGTGCCACCACCCATTACACTATTTGGACTGATTCTACCGCTTTTACTTGGTGTAAATACCTCTGGACCTCTTTCACCTACTAAGTAAGATTCACCTCTTGAAACTGGTCCACCAGCTTGCCTTCTAAACAATCCACCCAAGAAGCCACCAATACCACCTCCACCACCTTTCTTTCCACCACCAAATAAACCTCCTACAAAATTACCTATTCCTGACACCGCACGTTGGGCAGCAACTTCTACTAACTGTCTTTTTAAATTATTTAATACACCAGAAGCTGCCTCAGATAAAGATTTTGTACCCATTACAGCATCAGTAAGACCTTGAACCATACCTTGCTCAACACTTTGACCTATTTCAATAAATTTTTCTTTTAAATTTTCTGATGTTCCTACAGTTTCTTTAAGTTTTTTATTTAATAGCTCAGCTTTATCTAGTTCAAATAAAGAGGTTTCAAGACCTATCGCTTTAATTCTTGTTTTATCATCTTCAATCTTATTAATCTCTCTTAAGGCATCCATCAACTCAAATTTTCTTTGTAATAAATCTCTGTCAAATTTATCCTCAGTTTTTTTAAGTTGAATTTGTCTTTGCAGACTTTTCACCATCGCTGCCCCCTTATCTGTTTTTCCACCTTTTGTAAGCGGATCAGGTGACTCTAAACCTGTTTTGGGTGGATTAATAGCACGACCAGTTTTTGCATCATATTTAATACCTCCGACTTCATAAGTACCTCCCCCAACATCAAATCCTCTAGATTCAAGATTTGCTCTAACATCTTTTTCTTTTTTTAATGTTGCTATTAATTTTTCTTGTTCTTTAATTTGTCTTTGTATTCCACGCTTTGCATTACCTCTGGCATCGCTATTTCTAAGCTGTGCGAGAGTATTTTCTTCTGTTGCAATTCTCTCTTCTAAAAGTTTTGATGATCCATTTTCTAGTAAATTGTTAAGTTCTTTCTGTTCTTTATTTTGGTTTATAATTGATTTTGTTAAGGCACCAATTCCAACTGTAAGACCAGCAATTAAAGCCGTTAATGGACCACCAAGTGTTAAAACAATACCAGCAATTATAGTTTTTAAAGTTGTTAAAGTGCCAATAACGGCTACGATTAAAGGTTTTAGTACAGTAAATCCAGTTATCAAAGTGCCTGTAACTACAACAAATGATGTTATTTCTGGTGGAATAGCATTGATAATTCCAGCAAGATCAGTCAAAGCAACTGTTGCTAATTTAGTGGCTGGTAACAATGCTTTACCTACAGTTATTTGGAAATCTACTATTTCATTTTGTAAGTTTTTAAATACTTGAGTTGGATCATTTTCTAATAATTTTTTTAAAGACGCAACTCCATCGACTTCGACTTTTTTTAGTGCTCTAATAACTACATCAGATGTAAGTTTTCCTTGTGCAGCAAATTCTTTTAGTTCACCAACAGTCACGCCAAGTTCAGCAGCAATAGGAGCTAATATTGTTGGAACTTGTTCTGCAATACTTCTAAATTCATCGCCTTGTAATCTTCCAGATCCAAGAGCCTGTGCTAATTGTCTAAATGCGTTTGAAGCCTCTATAGAAGATGCACCAGCAAGTTTAGCAGCTGTGTTAAACCCAACAAAAGTGGTTCTTATATCCTCCACACCAACACCAAGAGGTGCAAGCCTAGCAGTAATATTTGTGATACCTTCTAGAGCCTCAACAGAGCTAATCCCGAATAGTTTTTGTGCCTCCGCTGCAATTTCTGTTGATCTTGTAAAAGTTCCGTTTTGCTCTGTAAGTAATTTTAGACGAACATTTAATTGTTCAAAACTTGCAGCAGTTTGTATTGACCTTCTTCCAAACTCAACTAAACCAACAGCAGCAATGGCTTTTCCTAAACTATTAAATTTTGTTGTTAATCCTTTGTTTCTTTTTTCTAATACATTAAATGATCTTCCTAATTTTTTACTCTGATCATTAATTGCCTTAAGCTTTCTGCTTGCCTTATCAACAATATCAATGGTAACGCCAGCAAATGCCATTGTTTAGCTTTTTTTATCTAGTATAACTTTTATTTCTTGCTTTATCCAATTCTCTTTTTTCATCTTGAGTTTTGTTTTCATAATAAGCTGCCCAATGTATAAATTCAGAATGACTCATTTGACTCCTCAGTTGAAATATTGTCATACCCAATTCTGTTGCTAGGAAAAACTCGAATTGTAACCAGCTATCCCCCCTTAGTCTTTTTTTGCTTCGTCTATATCGTCACCTAATGCTCCAAATAAAAATAGTTCTATTTCGTTAAGTACGCTTTCTGGTAACTCTCTTTGGAGTTTCACATGATCTGCATGAGCAAATGCTTTAGTGCCATCTTCTAGCTCTGCCATTTCGCAAAGCATGACAGTTGATTGTTTTAGCGGATCATCACTGTTTATCATGGCTTGAACCTTGACCCTGTTAGACCTAGTAATTGGTTTAAAAAATAAATCAACTATAGGTGTGCCATCGGCTTTTTTTAGAGTGAATTTTCTCCTCTCGTTTAAGTCAAAAGACCCAACGAGTAAATCAACTGTTCTTTGATTTGCCATAAATTATTAGATTGCGTTTGTGATAGTTCCGTTTGTTACAAAACTTACTGATACTGTTTCAAGATCACCAACAGCAGCAGATAAACTAGTACCTGTAACAATGCCAGAGAAACTTACTTTTTTACTGCCAGATGTATCTAAAAACAATTCAAACTGTGCATCGCCAGCATCTTCAGCAGTTAAAATATCATCAATTAAGTTTTCTGTTTCATTACCGCTTGCTGCTGTGTAAATAAAATCAACAGTGCCAGAACCAGAAATTAATCCGCCAGCAAAGGCTCTGAATGTATTTCCATGTGCAGTTACATCTAGTGTTTCTTTTGATGTATCTAGTGTCCAACCAGTAGTTGAGACTATTGTTTCAGCAGTTCCAGATCCATTTATAAATTTAACAGATCCTTCCTCTCCTCTAAAAACAGCCATGATATTAGAAAAAAATAAGATTTAAAATTATATTAGCTCTTTTTGGTCTTTTTTACAGTACCCTCTTGCATCTTCCTCATATATTGTTTACAACGTGGATCCCATAACGCTGGATTTCGCTTGCCTTTTACCTTTTCGATAATGTCAAGCATTTCTTCTGTAATTTCCATTAGAGACTCTCAATAATTTCAAAATTAACTGATAAAACACTTTGCACAAAACCTTGGGGACTAGCAGCTTCTAACACATTTGGTCCATCTGGCGGTTCAAAGTATAAATCAGATATGACTACTCTATTATAAAGATCCCTAATTCTTTTGGCTATAGTCAAGTTATCACCTAGTCCCACACCAATTTTTGTGAATATATTGATCGTTATATTACCGATCTGTGAGTTTTTTGAATCAGATGTTCCTCCAAGAGTTAGATAGTCACCTGATCCAAAGTTTATTAGACATTGAACAAAACTAGTTTCACTGGTTGGTGTAAATGGTTCATTTGCAAAAATTGTTGTTATTGCCGGAGAACTTGCCATTTCAGTTGCAAGTCTCGCTTCAATAGTTTGACGAACAGTATTTAGGTCAAGTGCAGCCATTAGTTTTTAGATTTTAGTTTTTTAATAAACTTAACAGTTTCTGCAACTTGTAGATTCGGCCATCCTTTTTGGTTTCCTGATTTTTCTTTTACTGGGTATCCTTTGCCCCAGCTTGGAGGTGTATTTGTGCCATAACAAACTGCCTCTGCGTATGGAAGTGGATTTATCAAAGTGTAAGTATTACCTCTTTTTTCTTTCGTGTAGTTAATTTTTTGCAATGGTATGTTTGCAGATTTTTGATTTGTATGAGGTCCAGAAATAATTGGTGCTTTCTTACTATTTTGTGCTACTTGCCAGTTTCCTCTAAATCTACCAGTGTCAACTGGTGATGCTTGTTTTAATCTAAAATCTAAATTTAATACAGCCAGACGGATAACTTCGTCATATTCCTCTCCAAAAAATTCACCAATTTCGTTGATCTTAATTTTTTTTGTCATTTTCTTAAAAACAATGTGAATGTTACAGCTATATTATTTTGTTCTTCTTTCTGAACTCTTAAGACTTGAAATACTTGGCTAGATATGACAACTTTGTCTGTAGTTGTTGGTGTAAAAGAGAGATCAGATGCAGCTATAGTAAGTCTCTGATCTGTATCCTGTATTAAATCATTTTCCTCTCTTTGATTTACCTGTTCTAAAAATCCTTTAACAGTAGTGTCAGATGTTGTCTCACTGATCGTACCTGTAGCGGTGTCATAAGA
>VTLG01004242.1_pt1 | contig 29613 bp, 37 predicted proteins | sample 4694571 | NCBI WGS metagenome assembly VTLG01 (sample SAMN12604809, study PRJNA352737) | marine metagenome | biome: ENVO:00000447; feature: ENVO:00000209|ENVO:00000569|ENVO:01000036; material: ENVO:00002151; isolation source: viral sequences binned using virsorter ...
TATGCTGCTTTCCTCAGTGAAGGCTACAAGAGTATTAGAAGACTTGTCTCTAAATGCGAAGAGTGAATATGTCAGGTTTAGTTCTGCTGACTCAATCGTTAATAGAGTTTTCCCCAAACAAGAGACAACATTAAATCTCTCAGGGAATGATATGAAAGTGCTTATAGACTTAGGGTAGCTTTATTTCTGGAATGGTGGGGAATTATAGAAAAGTTTCGTATTGCATGGGGAGGGGGGTTTAAAAGTCGGCACGACTTTGTGACAAGAGGTAAACCACAAACATTTTTAGTGAAAAAAAGTGTTGAAAAATATTTTTATTATGAATAGGTTTAGTTATTGTGAGTGATACTAGGAAAATAAATGTTATTTGTAAGAAGTGTGGAGCTATTGTTAACGAGTGGTGTAAGCATTGTAGTTCAAAGAAACCAGAGAAGGATTAGTTATGAGTAGTTTACTAGGAGCATACGGCAATTTATCTGTTGTTAAGGGTTCGGTTAAAAACAGGATGTCCCATTCTAAGAGAAGAAAGAAGTATTTTGCAAGTGACAATCTCAAAACAATCAGGATGTACTTAGCTAAAAGTTCGGTTAGTAAACACAATACTAGTAAAATACGAGGTAATTTTTTACCTCAAGAAGCGACAGGCACTACAAGCAGAAAGAAACTAAAAGACGTTTCCGAGCTTACTTACAAAGCGTCTACAACAAAAGCTAACACTGTTAAGTCTAAAAGTAAGGGAACTACAACTAAGGCATCTACTTCTACACAAAAGCAGGATAAACTTTTTGGTGGTAAGGGTTGGGGTTTAACTAAGGAAGCACAAGCTAAATTACCTAAATGGATGCAGAAAATAGGTGTTGGTCAAACTGAGAAGACAGTTACCATCATGGGTAAGAAATTTACATTCAAAGCTCCTGACCCAAGAAAGAAAAAGGTAAACCCTTTAACTGGATTTGTGAGTTACGATTAATGTCCTTTCTCCACAATCTTTCTATTGAAGATAGAAGGGTATTAAGAATAGTAGTTAAGCAAGTACACTTTAAGATGTACCCCAAAGAATTTTGTACTGACCACGAGGCTGATAAAATGATTGCGGTTATTGCTCCAGAAACTACTGAGAAGTTAATTAAGATTGGCAAAGATTCCAGAATAGAAACTAGGTAATGGAATTTAAATACAAACCTGATGGGGAAGTTCTTAAGAACTTTATGAAAGATAGTAATTTTTTTCGTGGTATTCGTGGTCCTGTTGGTTCTGGTAAATCAGTTGCGTGTTGTGTTGAAGTTTTTCGTAGGTCTTTAGAACAGAAGCCAAATAAAGAAGGGATTCGGAAAAGCCGTTGGGCAGTAATAAGAAATACCAATCCTCAGTTAAGAACTACCACAATTAAGACTTGGCTAGATTGGTTTCCAGAAGACCAGTGGGGAAGATTTCATTGGTCAGTTCCCTACACTCACCATATTAAAACTAGCAATCTTGATATTGAAGTTATCTTCTTAGCATTAGACCGACCAGAAGATGTGAAGAAATTGTTATCATTAGAGGTAACAGGGGTGTGGGTAAACGAAGCCAGAGAAATTCCAAAGAGCATCATTGATGCTTGCACAATGAGATGTGGGAGATTCCCTTCTATGCGAGAAGGAGGTCCTACTTGGTCTGGAGTTATTTGCGATACCAACGCACCAGAAGAAGACCATTGGTGGCCGATAATGTCTGGAGAGGTTCTGATACCAGACCACATTCCTAGAGAGCAAGCTAAGATGTTAGTTAAACCTGATAACTGGAATTTTTTTGTTCAACCTTCTGCAATGGTAGAAGCTCTTGACGACAAGGGAGAAGTTAACGAGTACCAAGATAATGTTAAGGCAGAGAATAAATTAAATATGCTCGACACCTATTACTCAAATCTTATTCGTGGAAAAACAAAATCATGGATAGATGTTTATGTTATGAATAGATTAGGTACAATCCAAGAAGGTAAACCTGTATACCCTCAGTTTGTAAGTGAAACCCATATAGCAGAAGAAGAAATACCTATTGCGGCAGGTGTTCAATTATATATTGGAATTGATTTTGGCCTTACTCCTGCGGCTGTCTTTGGTCAGAAGGTGCGTGGTAGATGGTTAATACAAGCTGAGATAGTAGCGATTGACATGGGCATTGTTCGTTTCGCAGAATTACTAAGACAAGAAATAGCTACTCGTTTTCATAACCTTGACGTAAGAATTTATGGAGACCCAGCAGGTGACTTTAGAGCGCAAACAGATGAATCAACCCCATTCCAGATACTAAGAGGTGCAGGATTAAAAGCTATCCCTGCTCCAAGTAATAGTGTTGACCTTAGGTTGGAATCTGTTTCTTCTCAACTAACTAAAATGGCTGACGGCAAACCTGCGTTTATGATTGACAGACGTTGCCCTTCATTGATTAAAGGATTTCAGGGTGGGTACTGTTACAGACGTATGCAAGTATCAGGAGAACGCTTTGATGATAAGCCAGAAAAGAACATGTACTCCCATATTCACGACGCATTACAGTACTTAATGTTAGGAGCAGGAGAGGGAAGGCAATTAATTTCTGGACAAAAGCCATTAAGTTCGTTTATAGCTAAAAGAGACTTCCATGTTTTTGATAGAAAGCGTGTCACAAAAAGGAGACCATCAATAAGGGTCAATATATAGGAGAATACTATGTGTATAGGAAGAAGACGCTCTACACCTGCACCTGCATCTACGCCAACACAGCAAATAGTGGAGCAAGAAATCGAATCACAAAAACAACAAGAGCAACAAATTCAGCAAGAAAATAAAGCTAAAGCTATGGAAGTAGACATCTCTAAGAAAAAAGGTGGTACTGGTAGACGCTCTTTATTAGGTAGTGGAAGCGGAATGGGTTACTGGAATAGGTATTGGTAATATTATGTTTCTTCACACAAAAGATATGAGTGATTCTGACTTAGTAAGTAAAGTCACTAAACAATTTGAACTTGCTAAAAATAAAAGAGAGCTATTCGTAGACCTCTATGAAGATTGTTTTCAGTACACTCTTCCTTACAGAGAGTCTTTTCATCAGACTTCAGCAGGACAAAGAAGGGATTCTAGGATATTTGATGAGACCGCTGTAGTCGGTGTTCAGGAATTTGCTTCAAGGTTACAGTCTGGTTTAGTTCCTAATTTTGCAAGATGGGCTGACTTTGTTGCAGGTAGCGAAGTTCCTCCTGATGAGAAGGATGAGATTAATAATGACCTTGATGCTATTACAGAATATGTTTTTGAGATTCTTCAAAACTCAAACTTCAGTCAAGAGATACATGAGTGCTTTATTGATTTGGCTATTGGTACTGCCGTTCTCTATGTTGAAGAAGGTGATGCAATTCACCCTGTTCGTTTTAGTGCTATTCCCATCCCCCATGTTGTTTTGGATACTGGTCCTGATGATAGGGTTGACCATGTGTACAGAGAAAGGGCTGTAAAATATTCCGATATTGAAATAGCTTACCCTAAAGCAAAAATATCTCCTGAGTTAAAATCAGCTATAGAAAAAAATCCAGATTCAAATGCAAAAATTATAGAACTTGTTTGCAAAGATTACTCAGTAAGAAATGAGGACCAGTTCTTTTGCTATGTCTGTGATACTGCAACTAAGTCTTTAATTAAAAAACAAAAGTTTAAAGGTATTGGTTCTAACCCTTTTATAGCGTTTAGATGGGGTAAGTATAGTGGTGAAATTTATGGAAGAGGTCCAGTTTGCAATGCTCTTAGTGCAATTAAAACTGTCAATGAGGTAAAAGAAAATATACTTGAAAATGCGGCTATGGCTATAAGTGGCATCTATCAAATGGATGATGATGGTATTATTAACCCTGATACAATTAATTTAGTCCCTGGCTCGGTAATCCCTAAATCCCCTAATTCTATGGGGTTACAGCCAATAAAACCAGCAGGTAATATTGATTTTAGTAATTTTATTCTTAATGATGAAAGATTAAATATTAAAGCGGCATTGTATAACGATATGCTTGGCGACCCAAACAAAACTCCTGCTTCTGCAACAGAAGTAGTAGAAAGAATGGCTGACCTTTCTAAAAGAATGGGTGCGGCTTTTGGCAGGTTGCAATCAGAAATGGTACAGCCTGTCCTTCAAAGAGTGGTTTACATATTAAAAAAGCAAGGAAGAATAGATATGCCTGTTATTAATGGCAGAGAAGTTAAAGTTACTTCTGTTTCTCCTCTTGCACAAGCTCAAAACAATCAGGATATACAAAGTGTTGCTCGGTTCTTGGAGTTAGTAGGAACTAATTTTGGTCCTGAGATGGTAAACTTACTTGTTAAATCAGAGGATGTAGCTGTGTATTTGGCTAAAAAGTTTGCTGTTCCTGACAATCTTGTTCGTGACCAGAAAGAGCGTGAGGAAATGATTCAAATGATGCAACAAATGCAGATGCAACAACAGCAGATGGAACAACAAATGCAACAACAAGGACAGGCTATTGCCGCCGAATAAATTTACTGACCACCCTAGACCTATGGGCCTTGATGGATACCATAGGAATAAAGATTTAGAAAAACAAATTAACTTAAATATTCTTTCTTTGTTTAGTTCCCCTACAGGAAAGGAGGTATTGAAATATTTGAGAAGTATTACTATAGAAGTAGTTTATGGAGATAATGTTACTGATGCAGTATTACGTCATGCTGAAGGGCAAAGATATTTAATTGGATTAATAGAAAGAAGAATGGTACAAGGACATAAGGATAAACAAGATGGCTGAAGAAAATGAGCAAGCAACCGAAGAAAATGTTTCACGTGAAACAATCCAAGAAACAAGACCAGAATGGCTACCAGAAAAGTTCAAAACAGGCGAAGACCTTGCCAAAAGCTACCAAGAACTCCAAAGCCAATTTGGAAAAAAAGACACAGAACTTAGGGAAAAGATTACTTCTGAACTTGAGGGGAAGCGTTTGGAAAATCGTCCTTCTACCGCAGGTGATTATCTTTTACCTGAAACGGTTGATGAGACGTTAGCACCAGATAACGAGTTATTACAATGGTGGGCTGAACATTCTCATAATAATGGGTTTAGCCAAGAACAATTTTCAGATGGAATACAAAAATACTTAGATGCTTTTAGTAAAGTAGTGCCTAACCCTGAACAGGAGTTAGCTTCTCTTGGAGATAACGCTGACGCTAGAGTTGAGGCAGTAGGTCTTTTTGCCCAAAAGTATTTTCCAGAAGATTTAAAGGAATCTCTTGAGGCAATTACAGAAACACATCATGGCATTAAAGTTCTTGAGCATATTATGAGTGAGCAAGTAGAAGGCTCAGGCCCATCTTATGATGCTAACGCTGTAGGCCAAATAGATGAAAATGCTCTTAAATCTATGATGCAAGACCCTAGATACCACAACCCTACAAAACAAGACCCTGCTTTTGTTAAGCAAGTAGAAGATGGCTTTAAGAAACTCTACGGATAAAATTATGGAAATAGGAAAGCTCTCTCTTGTTAAAGGGAGGCTTTCTCATGTAATGGCTGTTGCAGAGAATATGAGAATAGAGGATGAGTTTGAGTGTTCTCTTTTTGATGTAAGTCCTATTCAAGCATTACTTATGCCTTTTGCCTTTGAAAGTTCTGTAACGTATGCCCTTATTGCTAATAAAAACCCTGTTGCTTTAATGGGTACAGTAGAAACAGAACATGCAGGAACAGCTAGGGTTTGGTTTTTAGCGACTGAAGAATTGCATAAACATAATGTTTCTTTTCTGAAGGGGTGCAAAGATGTCATTGAATTACTTCAAAATAAGTACCATACGTTAGAAAATTTTGTCCCTGTAGAGAATGAGTCAACTATTAAATGGCTTAAATGGTGTGGCTTTTTATTTGATGAAATACATTATTCTTATAATAATTACAGATTTTTAAAATTTATTCGTTGCAATGTGAATAAAAGTATGTCTTATAATGAAATGTCACAGCCTATTTACCATTGAGCGACCCCTTTGGACAATCGCAATGAGATGACCCTAGATAGACAACTGCCGAGACAAGTAAAATTTAACTGTAAATAAGGAGATATACTATGGCTAATAGTATTGACACAGCCTTTATCAAGCAGTTTGAAGCAGATGTTCACATGGCTTACCAGAGAATGGGGTCTAAATTGCGGAATACTGTTAGAACTGTTGGTAATGTTCAAGGAAGCGTTGTTCGCTTTCAAAAGATTGCTAAAGGAAGTGCGTCTACCAAATCAAGAAATGGTAACGTAACTCCAATGGAATTAGCACACACCACAGCAGAAGCCACAATGGCAGATTATTATGCCGCTGACTACGTTGATAAGTTGGATGAATTAAAAACCAACATCAATGAGCGTCAGGCAATAGCGCAATCTGCGGCGGCGGCTTTAGGTCGTAAGACTGACGAGTTACTTATTACTGCTATGGATGCAGGTGCTAGTGGTACTCAGATACATGATACAAGTTCTGCTCTTGAAAAAGCAGACGTACTATCATTGTTTGAAACTGTTGGTGTTGCTGATATGCCAGAAGACGGCAATAGGTTCTGTGCAATGAATCCAAAAGGTTTTGCAGATTTATTTGCAATAACCGAGTTCGCAAGTTCTGACTATGTTGGTGATGCAAACCTACCATACGCAGGTGGTATGACTATGAAAGAATTTTTAAGTTTTAAATTCTTCTCAACATCTGCTGTAACCGCAGGAAAGAACATGGCTTATCATAGTTCTGCTGTTGGTTTAGGTATTGGTGCTGACGTATCCACTGAACTTAACTATGTACCTGAGAAGGTATCTCACCTAGCAACATCAATGATGTCAATGGGTGCTGTTGTGATTGACGCAAACGGCATCTATGAAGTCCTTGATAATAACTCATAAGGAGATAAAACATGGCTTATGATAAAGATAATTTAACTAGATTAGCAGGTGGGTCTGGTGTCAGTTTATGGCACTACACGACAACAGATACAATTGCAACTGTGAATACAGCCGCGTATTTTACTGGTGAATCACTTAATATGATTGCTCTGAATGATGTAATCATTGCTGTGACTTCTACTGGTGGTACTCCAGTGGTTAGTTTAACGTATGCAAATGCTTCTACTGGTTCAGCCATTGACGTAGTTGATGGTTTAACTGTTACTGCGACAGATAGCGATTAAGGAGTAGGGGGAGAAATCCCCCTAAACCAACATGAGTACAACAGTAGCAGATACCTCACTAAAGATAGCAAGCAGAGCTTGTATTCTTATTGGAGCAGATGCAATTACTTCTTTTACTGATGGTTCAACAGAAGCAACTGTTGCTGTTAATATGTATGAAGATGTTTGTAGAACTGCTTTAACCAACACTCGTTGGAGATTTGCGACTAACCAAGCTACTCTTAACTTATTATCATCTGCACCTACAGGTAGATATGATAGAGCATACCAGATACCAACAGGTTCATTAATGGTTCATGCTATAACTGTAAATGATAATGCTATAGAGTATCAGACTTATGGTGATAAAATTTACGCAGATACTACTGCAACAGATGCATTAATAGCAGATTACACATTTAGAGTTGGGGAAGATAAATTCCCAAGTTATTTTACTTTAGCTTTAGAATATTCACTAGCTTCTGTATTCGCAACATCTATTGCCAGAGATGCGAGTTTAGCAAATACAATGACTAATGCGGCTGATGTAGCTATGGCTAAAGCCAGAAGTTTGGATTCTCAACAGCAGACAACAAGGAAACTTATTACGTCAAGGTTTATTAGTAACAGGAGAAGTTAATGAGAATTGCTAGAGTTCCTATAACTAATTTCCAATTTGGTGAAATAAGTCCTTCGTTAATTTCAAGAACAGATACAGATGTCTACACAAATTCTGCACAAAAACTAGAAAATTTCTTTATTCGCTCAGAAGGTGGTGTAATAAAACGCAATGGATTAAAACATCTGTATGAGTTTGATACTACAGTAGAATCTACTTCTTTTACTATTACTGTAACTGATTATGCGAATATAGCTGTAGGGACTAAAATCCAGTTTTATAAAGATGATGGTACATTAATAACAGTACAATTTGAAGCCTCAAGTGGTGCTTCTCCTAGTGCTTCTGTAGGTAATACACATTACGTCAGAGCTAACGAATCAAATGATACAACGGCTGACAATCTATATACTGCTATAAATGCTATAAGTGGATTCACAGTAGCAAACCCTGCCGCAAATGTAGTAACAGTAGTAAGAGATAACCCTCGTTCTTCAACATATCTAACTGTAACGTCTACAGATACTACAAGATTAGCTGTTGTTGATTTTAGTGGAGGCACCAAACAGCAGGTAAGACTGATACCTTTTATATTTTCTGATGATGAAAGATATATTGTTGCTTTAGAGCATCAGAAGATAAGAGTTTTTATTATTGATTTTCTTGCTGATGGAACAGCTTCTACTGGCTCTGTATCTTTGTGTAATAACGGCACTATAACTGCTGATGTAGATGCTTCTGCTTTATCTTGGTTAACAGACTCTTACCTTAATGAAATTACTTATGCTCAGTCTGGTGATATTATGTTTTTAGCTCACCAAACATTTATGGTTAAAAAACTTATAAGAACAGGTCTTACTACATTTACAGTAGATACTTTTAATTTTGACGAGCGTTCTGATGGTAAAAGAATTTACCAACCTTATAATTCATTCCATCCTCTAGTCATGACTCTTGACCCTAATGATTCAGATGGGAGTATTATATTGACAACAAGTGCGGCTTATTTTGACCTTACAGGCTCGGATAGCGGCTCACAATATCCCGATTCAAAACATAAGAATGTGTATCTTAGACATCAGGGTCAAGAAATAAAAATTGTTTCTGTTCAGAGTGCTACGTCAGCAACAGGTGCAGTACAAGATGAATTGTTTACTATATTAGGAGCAGATGCTTTTAGAACTGTTGAAAATTCTACTACTGTTTATGTTACACATGTTGCTCATGGATTAAGTGTAGGAAGTAGCAATATTACTATAGAAGAAGCAGGTGCGGTAGGTGGAATAGCAATAGGAAATCTAAATGGAGCTAGAAGTATTGCCTCTATAATTGATGAAAATGAATACACTTTTACAGCAGGTGCGGCGGCAACATCATCTGCTGATGGTGGCGGTTCTCCGAAAATAGTTACTCATGCTCCTACAGGAGATTGGGAAGAGCAATCATTTTCTGCGGTTAGAGGCTACCCTGCCGCAGTTGCTTTCCATGAAAACAGATTATGGTTTGGGGGAACAATAGGTGAGCCTGATGGTTTATGGAGTAGTCAAAGTGGAGAATACTTTAACTTTGATGTCGGTACTGCTTTAGATGCTGAGTCAATACAAATTAAATCTAGCATTGGTGAAATTAATACAATAAAGCATATTGTATCTAATAGAGACTTGCAGGTTTTTACATCAACTTCTGAGTTTATTGTTCCTGCTTTTGACCAAAACCCTGTAAGTCCTAGTAATGCAATGATAAGAAGGCAAACTCCATTTGGAGCTTCAGATGTAAGACCTTATGTTTTTGATGGTGCTACTGTGTATGTACAGAAAAGTGGTTCTATAGTTAGAGAATTTATTTACTCTGATGCTGAAGATGCGTATGTGGGTAATGCTGTATCTACACTTTCTGGTCATTTAATTAAAAATCCTGTTCAGATGACAGCGTTGCAAGCGGCAATAGATAGAGCTGAAAACTATGTCTTTGTTCTTAATGATGATGGTACTATTGCAGTATTTAATTCTAATAGAGCAGAGAAAAGAGCAGGATGGTCAGAGTTTACAACTCATGCTGATGGTGCTTTTCATTCTGTGTGTACTATAGACGATAGAGTTTTTGTTGTTGGGAAATATGATAAGGGAGATGCGACAAAAAAATTAATACTTATGGAATTTGATTCTACATACAATTTAGATATGTCTAAGAAGTATACAGGAAGCTCTGGAGTTTTTAATGTATCTTCTGAATTTGCAAATGGTGCAGTATTAGATGTAGTAGACAGGACTAATCATATAGGTCAGTTCACAGTATCAGGTGGAAATATAGATGTGTCTTCAGTAGATGGCACTTTAACATCAGCAGAAATAGGAAGAAAATTTGATGTTAATTTAAAAACAAACCCTGTTGATGTTGTTGGGGAAAGTGGTCCTCTTACTGGTGTACCTAGAGGTATAGGAAAGGTTGTTGTTGATTTAAACTCGACATTAGCTATATCTGTAAATAATGTTAACATGGTTGGCTTTGAGGTTACAGATGACTTATCACAACCTAAAACACCATTTACAGGTAAAAAGGAATTTAAGTTGTTAGGGTATAGTCGTGACCCTCAAGTAGAAATATCACAGTCTGCACCATTGCAGGTTCAAGTAAATAGTATAGTTGCGGAGGTAATTTTCTAATGCCGTGGATGGAAGCACTTTTTATAGCAGGTAAAGTTCTTGAATTTGGAGCTAGGCGTGCCGCTAGCAAAGAAGAAGAGAGAGCCGCGATACAGCAATCTTATGACTTAAATTTAGAAGCTGAGTATGCAAAGGTTCGTGGAATGAGAGAACATGACATCTTAATGAAAAGTTTTTTTGCAACCCAATCAACTAATAAAAATTGGTCTGGATTTGCAGGTGAAGGCAATTCTGTTAAAGCGTTTCTGGACAGTAATAGAAAACAAGTTGTAAGAGATTCAAGTATAATTAGTGGAGGTACAAACGTACAGGAAGCAAGTCTTAAAGCAAAAGCAGAAGAAGTCAAAAAGCAAGGGAAAGCGGCTTCTAATATTGGTACTCTTGCGGCAGTTGCTAGTTTTGCAACAAGTATGCACAGTTTCCATGAGAGTGGTGGGTTTAAAAGTATGGGTATTTTTAAAGATAAATCTAAAAAGAAAAGTACTTATGATGGGTAAAGGGGAAATCTAATGGCAATGATAAGACAGAAACCACAAGTTGTTGGAAAACAAAATATTTTTGCAGGTGGTTCTACTTCAAACGCTCCTTTATTAAGAGAAATCGGAAACGAACTTGGTAGAAGTACTGATGAATTTTATTCAACATATTTAACAAAAGAAGCAAATTTAGGCACAGAAGAAGGCAATGCTATTATCCTAGATGACATTGTTACCATTGATGCCAGTACTGGTAGACCTAAAGCATTTTCTGGTATTGAAGTTTGGAGTAAAGCAAAGACAGATGCCTATAGGTCTGTAGTCCAGCAAAGATTTTCTAACGCAATTAAAGACCAGTTTAAAAATTACAGTTTAGATTTAATACAAAAAACAAGATTCAATGATGATAGGGTAAAAGATTACACAGATGGTATGGAGAACTACCTTTCTGAAAAATTAAAGTATTCAGAAGATGGGTTCTACAAAAACAAAATTAAAGAACATTACTCACAGATTGTTCAAAATCATAAAATCGCTATTGACGGAGAAATACAAGAAACTTTAAGGGCAGATTTAGCAAAACAGTATGAAGTTGAGCGAACAGAAGATGCTTATGATGTAATTGCTTTTGGCTATAGTGGTGGTTCTATTGACAACCTTATGGAAATGTTAGTCTCTAAAAAAGGTAATGATGCTGATTATCTTAACCTTGGGGTCACTACAAAGTTTCGACAAATACAACACGAAAAAGATTTAATCCAAAAATATATAGTATCAAGCATAGGTCATCTTTTAAAGGAGTTTGATATTTCAAAAGAATCAAGCTCAGTATTGTACAGGGCGTTATTAGATAAAAATAAACTATACAGCTTACCTAGAGTTTTTAAAAAAAGAAATGGTAGTTTAGCAAGGGCAAACCAATCCTTAGAACTCCGAGAGAAAGTAGAAAGTTTCCATAAACTTTTTCAAAAAAACGACATAAACCCTATGGCTATCCAAAAGTCATTACAAGTAATACTTGGAAGTGGCGAGGAAGAAGAGTCTAGCGAGCCACAAAAACTTTCAAATCATGAACGATTGTATTGGTCGTATGTAGGGGATTTTTTTGAGCTTGGTGAAAATGGTCAGATAAAAACGGATACAGAAGGATTTCCTGTTATTAAAATACAAGACACATCTGAAGGTCCGTTAAGTGAAAAACAATCAATAGAATCTGTTGCAGGTCTAAACATCAATGGGATTCCTGCAAAGTATGTAAATGGTGTTTTAGTTCCGAAGCCAGAAGACGAATGGGGTGTTAGGGATAAACTAACATATAAAGCATTTCGCACTTACCAGAGAAAAGCTCTGGAAATAGCTAGAGACTTTGAAAGTGAACTTTTAAAAAACGTTGATATGTTTAACCCATGGTATATGGCAACTATAGATAGGGTTTGGGATGCTAATTCGGATACTTTAAATCTGCCAAAAATACAAAGCAGAGCAGAATTTCTTAGTGCTATGACACACTTCCTATACGACCCTAGAAATAAAGAAAAGCAATTTTTAGTTCCTGATGATTTGAAGGGAGGGTTTACTGAAACTCAGGTTGTTAAATCAAGATACGTTAACGCTAAAAAACTGTTGTTTGAGATTGCCCAAAATAAGAATAGTGCAAGTAATTTTATAGAGTATGCAAAAACTTATTTTGATAACTACAGAAAATTAATTACTGCAAGAACAGAAGTAATAAAAACAGTTTTAAAAAAACAAAAGGAAGAGATAGCGAAACAAACCAAGATATTAAATATTAACATTGGCGATAGTATCGAAGACACTATGAATGGGGTATACAATACCATGCCTAAAACCATTGAGTCCTATAAGGAAATAGAAAAGTATTTTGGAGAGTTGATTGCACAACAGCAGTTAGAAAATCCAGATGGTTTTCTTGAGTGGAACAACACACTCCAAACTTTTATTGAAGGTAAAAGAGATTGGTTCTTAGGAGAAATGGTTAAAGAAGCTCTTAACACTTCTTTTTCATGGACTGCTGATAGTTATACGCTAGACCCTACAGGTAAAAAAACTATTGGAGAGGTGCGTACTTTTGATTACAACCATCATAATTTAGGGGAAAGAGCTATTGTTGGTGAGGCAGTAACAGAAACAATACTAGGTACAGCAGATGTGAAAGATAGGATAGATTTTATTAATTCCAAAGCTCCTAACATTGCAGAAACAGTAAAATTTGTTCGAGATAAAATACGAAAGCAAAGTGTTCTAAATAAGGTTGTTACAGATATTGAAAAAGACATTGAAGGTGACATTAAGCTAATAGAGGAAAATAACGAAAGAATTGAAATACAAAACAAAGCAAATACTGTTCGTAAATTAGTAAACACTGACAATGGTTCTGGTGTATTAGCTGAAACAATTATCTCGTCTGATAAAAAGGTATTGAGCAGGTTAAAGGAACAGTTTGACGAGATAGTTTCAAGGTATGGTGTTCTTGGTCTTCTTTCAGGTGATGGCTATGAACTTGCTAAAACCTTACTTAGTTTAGATGAAATGCCAGAAAGTATAACAAATTCATTAAATGGGATAATATCAGGTAATCCCCCAAAAGAAGCAGACCTTATACCTCTTTTAAATTTTTTCCAAGTTTTTAGTAGTGTCCCTTTTGAGACAAAAAAAGGAGGGTTTGCTTATAAAAACTATATGCTTCAAAATATAGGTGCAGAAACTTACGGAGATTTACAAGGTCTTATTGGATATTTTAAGGTACAAGGATACGGCAATGCCGATAAAGTTATTGCTGATTTAGCAAATATGAAAAAAAGAGGAGCCAATAAATTAGAAGTAGACCCAACAAAATATGACGCAGCAGTGGAAAAACTTATAAATGCAAATTTTGAAGGGAAGGATTTTGTCGCAAAAGAAACTTTTGCACATGTTTTAAAAGTTTATTTATCTCGTGATATTAGCGCGGAAGACGCAATTAGAGGTGTTCAACAGTATGAAAAAGAAGTTCTTGTTCCTGATTATGGATTTATGTATGACCCAAGTTTAGGTATAGGTAATACTACTAATAGTCCTTATTCTTTAAATTCAATTACACGTGATATTGAGCTACAGCACATGTTACTTACAGATGTCTTTCTCAAAGATTATTTAACAGAGGTTTCTTTTGATGTTACAGAACCATATTCAGAATTAAGGGCTGAGTTTTACAGAGAGCCAAGAGCAGGTGGTAAATATGAAGAGTTAAGACTTATGGAGCAGAGGCATCTTATAGAGATGAGAGATTCGGCCCGTACTCCTGTTACTAGAAAAATTCAAGGTCATGTATATATTGAAGATGGTGTAAAATATAACTTAGTTATGGGAGATGACTTATGGAGCGATAACCAATATAATTCTATGCTAAAAGAAGGTAACTTTCTCTTTAGAGATAATATTCCAGAGTTAGGTGAAATCCAAGATAAGCGTATTTGGCTACAACCTCTTTTAGATACTAATACTGTTAATGACGCTTTAGCTCAAGTTCCTTTATTACCAGATTCCCCATTAGCAAAAGTGTACAAGACGTTTCAAAATCATGTCGAGTACATTGTTGTTACAAGAGGTAGTAACGGAGAAATTATACCTTTCACCCCTAAGGGAGAACTGATTGTAAGAACATACGCTGAGTTAAATGGCACTTTAAAAACAATAGCTCAAGAAGAATGGGATGATTCAGTTGAAAGGGGGGACTGGGATACTAGGAATCTTTATGCAGATGACTTAACTGATGGAATTGATACGATGTTGCAAACACCATATTTAGGTAGTAAATTACTGGGTGGCATTGATATTTGGGGGAAAATAATGGACAACCAAATTAAATTGTTTGGGATTGAATTAGGGCAAGAGAAACCTCTTGAGATTGATTAATGGCAGAATTAGAACGTAGAGATTACCTTAGGTATTCTAAGCCGTTAGCTGATATTAAAAAAAAGGTATCTTTTAGCGAGGTCTGGGGTGCTCAGATGCCCATTAATTATCAGCCGTGGCGAAACTGGTATGATAATATGGATAAATATGGGGGGGAGAGAGATGCTAGTTGGACTGTTGGTGAGGTTAACAGGAAATTAAATACTGATGATGTTAGGTTTCTACCTTTTGCAGGTTCATTAAGGAACACAAATAGTATTGAACATTACAACGCTATAAAAAACCAAATAGATGAAAGGATGGAGCATAGAAAGATAGCGGCACAAGGTTCGTTCTGGCAACATTTAGGAGTAGGAGTTTTAGACCCAATAAATTTAGCGACTATACCTATAGGTGGACCGATAAGCGCATCTTTTCTTAAGCAAGGAGTTAGAACAAGTTTTTCTGCTATGACACCTGTTGCAACAGCAGAAATAGGAAGTCACATTTTTGACCCTACTAGAACCACACAAGAAACAGCACTTAACATTGGAGCAGGTACAGCATTTACTTTCCTTTTAGGGGGTATGTTTTCTACACTTGGGAAACGGAGGGATAAAGTTTTTAATCAAATGCAGAATAATATCGAAAGCCATATTAATGATATTAATTCTGTATCGACAAAACAGTTTATGAGTATAGGTAATAGAAATAAGAGGACGTATAAAAAACTTAATAACGAGCAAATAGAAACATTGATAAAATCTTCTAAAATAGATTTAGAAAATGCAAAAGCAAATCTTGCTGAAAGTACGGCTGCAAAAAAGTTTAACAAAAGTATTAAAATTCCTAGAAGCTATAAGGCAAAAATAACTTCTTTAGAGAACAAGATTCTAGATTTAGAGGGAGAAATAACAGTCAGAAATATCGAAGACACACAAGCAGGTAAAGATGTATGGAAGTATAACGATAATTGGTTTACGGATTCTTTTGCGTTTAAGATGATTACAACCCCTGCAAAAAGAATATTTCAAAGCAAAGAATTAGGTGGTGCGGCTAACGACATAAAACATGCAGGAGTTTTGTTGTTTGGTGACATGGCAATTAACCATAGAGCAAATGCTTTAGGGATTGCGTCACCTCTTTCTGTACATGCTAAATCTGCAACGAGCAGAGGTAGATGGGTAAAGCATTATGATGAACTTGTACGATTGTATGGGGAGCATACAGGACAGCCAGTTACTAGGGTTATGGATTACCAGCTTAGTAGAAATAAAGCTATGATTGAGTTTATGGAGACAGCTAATAGAAAAAGGCTGTTCGGTATCAAGGGGGATACTGAAGCTGAAACAAAAGCAATAAGGGTTTTTGATAGATACTACAATGAGTTTGAGAGTGACCTTATCAAAACTAAAATGATGAGAAACGTATCTCAAGTAACAAAAGATATAGTTGCTTTAAAAGTTAGAGTAGCAGATTTGGAAAAAGAAGTTTCTATTAGTAAAGGTAGGAAAAGGTCTATTAAACAACAAATGTTAGATAAAGCTAGTGAAGACTTATACTTATTAGAACTTTCAGCTAAAGATGCCAAAATAGTTAAAGAGCCACATTTTCCTAGATTCTGGAATATTCCTATGATTAAAAAATATCCAGAAGAGTTTTTAGATATTGCCAAAAAACATTTTAGAAAAAATCATATACAATATATTACACATCCGAAAACAGGAAAAGTAAGCAGGATTGACTGGAAAAAAGAAGGCAAGATGAGTGAAGATGACATTGCTCAAAGAGCAAAAGAAACAATGGAAAGTATCATAAATATAAAAGATATAACTGATATTGAGAATTTATTTCTAGGTGCAGGAAATACTACTCACCTTAAACACAGGTCTTTTGATATACCTAATACTGAGGTTTACAAGTTTATACAAACTCAGCCTATTGATGTTATGATGACTTATAACAAAAGAATGTCTGCCCATCTACACATGTTTGAAAATTTTGGCTTAACAAATAAAGAAGACTTTTTTCTAAACCTTCGTAAGACAATGCGTGACCATGATGTTCCTGAGCATGTCGAAAATGCAATGATAAGAGATTTTGACTCCTTATATAGAAGAGTTCATAGCGTGGTACTAGACGAGCCGGATACTTGGTCACAACAAACGAGGAGGTTTGTAACAGAAGCCGCACAGTTATCGTATCTTGGAACAGCAGGGTTAGCTTCATTAACTGATTTTGCTAAAATAACAATGGAACATAACATGGGGGATATGTTTAAAGTTCTTTTTAATATGATGGACAACCAGAAAGTTTCTTTAAATGCTAAAGAAGCAAGGCTTGCAGGTGAAATACTAGAAATATTAATGGCTGATTCCCATTTAAGATTTTCTGAAAATGTAATTAACAATCCTTTTATGGAAACTTCTTTTCAAAAAATAACGAGTAAAGTGAGGAATACCTTTTTCTTTGCTAACGCTCTTGCTCCAATTACCAACATTGCGAAAAGAATGGATGCTATGATTAGAGTACATTCTATTATTGAAATGGCAGTACAAATTGATAAAGGGGTAACTGTAAACGGAAAGTTCAAAAAAGGTTGGGGTTCATTATCTAAGTTAGATAGGGATAAACTGCTCAGACATGGACTAGACGAGAAAATAATGAAACGTATTGCTAAAGCACCTTTTGAGCAAACAGAAATTAGAAAAGTTGCAGGTAGAGATATGGGAGGGTTATACCTTGCCAATACAGAAAAGTGGGTTGCCAATGGAATATCTAAAGACACTTTAAACCATTTTCGCACAGCCATTAATCAAGGTATACAAAACACAGTTATGCTTGGAACACCTGCTGATAAACCAATAGCTGTAGATGGAGTGTTTTATGTCAGGATTGGTCTTGCAAAACATTTTGGTTTCAAAGAAGACAAACTTGTTAAAGGGTATGCTAGGATAGAACAGGGCTTAAGTGCTTTACCATTCCAATTCTATTCTTATAGTTTTGCGGCAATGAATAAAGTAACTGCGGCTTTTGCACATAATGGTGTAAAAAACAGAACAACGGCTATTATTGCGGCAATGGGTTTAGGGTATATGGGTTTAAGTTTAAAAAATTATAACCGACAATGGGTTATGGACAACATGACTATACAAGACAAAATAGCCAGGTCATTTGACATGTCAGGTTTAGCGGCTTTGTATACTGATATGTTCTATACTTTAGGTGGGATGGCTAAAGATGCTTTTGATGTAGATATGCTAGGAAAGGTGGGGTTACAACGTAAAGGACCAGATGGTAATATGCTAGATGCTATAACTGGTGTAACTGGTGCAGGTACTTCGTGGTCGTTAGATATGGGTAGGGCATTGCAAGATTTTTATAATGGTAATTGGAGTGAAGGTGGAGTAGAAGTTTTAAAATTAGCTCCTTTTAATAACACCCTTTTCTTTAGAGATGACATTTCATGGTTAGGTTCTCAGGTAAATAAAAGTAGATTTTAAAATAGTAAAAGGTACTATAGAACAATGGTTATAAATTTAGCAGATAATACACCGAGAATATCTTATACTGTAAATCAGGGAGCAACCCAAACTGCATTTGCTGTACCCTTTGAGTTCTTTGCTGATGCTGATTTGAATGTTTACGTTGATGGTACTAAGAAAACACTAGCAACACATTACACTACTTCTGCTAATGCACAAAATAACTCTGCACATATTGAAGGGGAAACAGGTTATATACATACAACATCAGGTAATACTGTTACTGGTGCTACTGGTGGTTCTACTGTAGTTATTACAAGAGATATAGTTTTATCAAGAACTTCTGACTTTCCAACAGCAGGAGCTTTTGACATTAAAGAGCTAAATGATGAGCTTGATAGAAATATTGCCGTTGCTTCTGACTTAAATGATTTAGCAACAAGAACAATAAGATTAAAGGACTTTGATGATTCTGCTACACTGGAGTTGCCTCTTAAGGCTGATAGAGCAAATACATTTTTAAAATTTAATAGTACTGGTAATCTTATTTCTTCTGCTGAATTAAGTGATTTTAATTTTGCAAGCAGTATTATTTTTGAAGGTGCAACTGCTAACGATTATGAAACAACTGTAACTGTAACTGACCCTACGGCTGATAGAACTTGGACAATACCAGATAGCACTGATACTTTTGTAGGTAAAGCAACTACTGATACACTTACAAATAAAACACTTACTACACCTGTCATTGCAGAAATAGATTCAGGTTCTACTATTACGCTTGATGCGACTACTGACATTGTTCTTGATGCTGATGGTGGTGATATCTTTTTTAAAGATGGAGGAACTACATTTGGAAGTGCAACAAATACCTCTGGCGATTTAATAATTAAATCTGGAACAACTACAGCTTTAACTTTTAGTAGTGCTAATGTTATTTCAGGTGGTAATTTTACTGTTACTGGAGACTTAACTGTTAATGGAGATACTGTGACTGTCAGTACAGCTACTCTATCAGTCGAAGACCCACTTATAATCTTAGCAAAAGCAAACAACTCAAGCGATAGTGTAGATATTGGTTTCTATGGTTTATATGATACCTCTGGTTCTCAAGATTTATATGCAGGATTGTTTAGAGATGCAGGTGATAGCGGTAAATGGAAGCTATTCAAAGACCTGCAAGCCGCACCGACAACTACTGTCAATACCAGTGGCACTGGGTATGCTGTAGGTACTTTAGTAGCAACAATTGAAGGCAATGTAACTGGAGATGTAACTGGAGATGTAACTGGAGATGTTAGTGGAACAGCAGGAATAGCAACAAGTATTACGGCTTCAGCAAATAACTCAACTGATGAAACAGTTTATCCCACATTTGTGGATGGTGCTACTGGTACTCAAGGTTTGGAAACCGATACAGGTTTAACGTATAATCCTAGCAGTGGTGTGTTAACTTCTACTCAATTTACTGGTGCTTTATCAGGTAATGCTACAACTGCCACTACTGCAACTAATGCAAATCATGTAAGTGTTGCTGACAACGAAAATACAGACGAAAATAATCTTATAACTTTTATTGAAAACGCTTCTGCTACTGGAAATGTTGGGTTGGAAAGTGATGGAGATTTTCATTACAACCCATCAACTGGTTTGGTTTCAGCTACAGGTTTTTCTGGGAATCTTACAGGAACATTACAAACAGCATCACAAACAAATATCACTGCTGTTGGGACTATAGCTACTGGGACTTGGCAAGGTACAGCAATTGCTGATAGTTATATATCTTCTCAGTCAACGTGGAATGCTAAAATAGATACAGCAGGAACTGGATTAGGTAAGTCAAGTACGACTTTAAATGTTGATGCCGCTCAAACTGGGATAACATCTTTACTTGCAACGGATATTAAGATTGGTGAGGATGACCAGACAAAGATAGACTTTGAAACCGCAGATGAAATACATTTCTATGCAAACAATGTAGAACAGGTATATCTGGCTGATAATATATTTGGTCCTCAATCTGATAGTGATGTTGATTTAGGTACTACTGGTGTGCGCTGGAAGGATGCGTATGTAGATACAGTAACAACAACAGGTGCAATTGCGGCTGGAGGGGATATTGAGTTAGGTCACGCATCGGATACTACTTTAGCACGAGTAAGTGCAGGAGTAGCTAGTATTGAAGGTAAGAAAATTCTAACCGACTCTAACACTACGGCTGGCGTATTGCTGTTAAAAACAACGATATCTGACGGAGATGCAACAGTCGATTTTAATTCAACTTATATAACGGACACATACAATACTTACGATTTATATGTTCAGGATTTAAAACTTGATACTGACGGTGCTAGTGCTGTTCCTTGGGTACGATTTGGAACTGGGGATGCGGCTGATACTGATAGTGATTATTCTTGGATTACTAAATGGTTTAGTACAGCCAGTGGCGATAGTCGTGATGTCTCAGAGAATTATGATAATGAGGCTACACTTATGTATATCAGTCCTTGGCACGCTGATTTCTATTGGGGTGGTGGAACAGGAGAAAAAGCTAATCTGCATTTGAGATTACATAAACTTAGAAGCACTACAGCTTATAAAGGTTTTGAATTAATATCTGCAAATTATATGACTACTAGTGGTTCTATGACAGTTAACGCCTATGGTATGGGTTTCTATCATAACCATTATGATACGGCTGTTAACTTTGTACAGCTTGGTTGCTCTAATTCTGATTTTGAGTCAGGTACAGTTTCACTTTATGGGTATAGTATATGAGCAAGAAATATAAAAATGTTAATGGTGTTCGTACTGAATTAACTACTGAAGAACTTAACCAGTATGCGACGGATAATACAGTACAGGATAAATATAAACTCATGGCTATTCGGAATACAAGAGAACCTTTGTTAAGAGAGGCTGACCATAGTATATTTATCTTGGAAGATGCAGGTTCAAATGCTTCTTCTTGGAGAACTTATAGACAAAGGTTACGCGATATAACTAAGGGTAATCTGGATAACCCCTCTTGGCCGAATAAACCTAGTTGATTGGGGAAATATAATGAACAAACCAACTCTTAATTCTCTTGATACACGTACTACTCGCCTCGAAACTGAAACCAGCATTCAGTTCAGGGATTTGTTTAATCGTGTTAAGCGCGTTGAATCTATCATGCTTGCTTCTACTGGTGCTACTCTTCTTCTCTTAATAAGTATAGTTATACGGATGTAAGATGGACCCTCTTACTATCAGTGCGGCTATCTCAACTGCGACTGCCGCATTTGGGGGAATAAAGAAAGCATTCATGGCAGGTAGAGAACTGGAGTCTATGACCCAAGACCTATCTAAATGGATGGGTGCTGTATCTGATGTGTCTAATATAGAGAAGAGAGCAAATAATCCTACATTATTATCAAGGGTATTTAATGGACAGAGTATAGAACAGGAAGCTATAGAAGCATTCGCCGCAAAAAAAAAGCTCCAACAACAGCGAGATGAACTCAAGACATTTATTATGTTTGCTCATGGAACTAAAGCATGGGAGGAGTTAATACAGATGGAAGGTCAGATAAGAAAACGCAGACAGAAAGAAGTCTATGAAGCGCAAGAAAGACGAGACAAAATTATTATGTGGAGTGTCACCATACTTACTCTTGGGATTGGTACTATTATACTTGCTGTTATTGCTTACGGCCTTATGGTCTTGGACAGAGGCATGTGAACAGACCTTAGATAACAGTAATTATTCTATATGTAAGTTAAAAAAAATTGAGAAAGTGCATGAAAGTTTCAGAGGAAAAACAACAAGACAGTATTGGTGCTTGTATGAAGGGGCAAACAATAGTGGGAGAATCAAAATTATGGAGAGTATTGACGCTTGCCCTAGTCAAATTGCCTGTCTCTACAAACCAAGAGAAAAAAAATATTCAATGAAGGATACCTTTAAATGACAGCAGAAGAGATTGAAGAACTAAAAATAGAAGAAAGAAAACTTAGAATAGAGAACAATAATGCTAAAGAAGACCAGCAAAGATACATGGTCTGGTTCTCTGCTATATCTGTAACAATCTATATTGGTGTACTTATGACAGATGTTGTTTCTCTTGAAAGACTTGACCACTTATCTTCTATAGGTAATACTTGGGTGCTAAGTAACATGGGTATCATTGGTGCTTTCATTGCATCAAATGTTTTTATTAAGAATGGTAACAACAAATAGGAGATTGCTATGCCATCTGGAAAAGGAACTTACGGAAGTAAAAAAGGTAGACCACCTAAGAAACCAATAAAGAAACCTAAATGATAGGTACACTACTTACATCAGTTAGTTCTCTAGCTTCTTCTTATCTTGAGGGTAAGACTGCTATCCAAAAAGCAGAAGCACAAATCAAAATGAAAGAAGCAACAGGAGAAATTGATTGGGACTTGGCGGCAATGAGGGCTAGTCAGTCTTCTTGGAAAGATGAATGGTTGACTATACTTTTTTCTATACCTCTGATACTATGTTTCTGTGGCGAGTGGGGTAGGCAGATAGTAACTGACGGCTTCCTTGCTCTCTCTGGAATGCCGACTTGGTATCAGGTAAGTTTGGGCAGTATTGTCGCGGCATCATTCGCCACACGAAGTGCTAAGAAATTTTTTAATCCAGTAGGAAAAAAGAAATGACTTCTTTAATTGCCACTAAAGAAAAGACTAAAGCAGGTAGACCAGTTTATTTAAAGCAGGTAGGTCCAAAGAAACATAGCAGGAAAGTTTCTGAAATTTCTCAAACTTTTAAATACAAAGGGGATTGGATTAACATACCTTCTATTCATAATGGCAAAGAATATAAAGTACCTGAGTTAATTAAGATGCTTGATAAAGGAATGATTAAACCTACAAGTATCCATAAATCAGAAGAGGAAGCAGTAAAGTCTGCAATAAAAAGAAGTAAAAGTTTATTAAATAAGGAGAGGTAAATGGCTAAAGGTAAGAAGAGTTCACTAGCTATAGCTAAAGAAAGAAAAAGAAAACTTGCTGAGATTAGAGCAAAGACAGAAAAAGAAACAGGTTTAAAAGTTACACCTGTTTCTGAAATCAAGGCACAAATAGATGCTGTTTCTTGGGTAGGTAAATCTACTCCTACTGTGAAATGGAAAGGTTCTTCTGTTGAGGGTACGACTGACAAAAAAAAGAAATCGTCTAAGAAGAATAAAAATTATAAAAGTACTGCAAGAACAGATAAGATTACGGATAGAAGATTGCAAGTTAATAGTGCAAATTGGAACGCTAACATTTCTAATAAAATAAAAACATATACTCCAGACCCTACAATTTCTCAGGCAATAGATGCAGATTTAAACCAGAAGATTCAAGAAAAGGAAAACGCTATAATAAAAGATGAATCCTATGTGACCCCTGTTCACAACAGTTTGCTACAAGGTATCGTTTTAAATAAAAATCTAAAAACAAATTTAAGAAAAGGCATTGCAAAAGTTTTCAAGATAAACAACAATAATTAAGGTTATAAAATAATGAAAGAAAATTTTGGATTCTGTTTAGAGATGTTACTTCGCCATGAAGGTGGGTATGTGAATCATCCTAAAGACCCAGGTGGTGAAACTAATCTCGGTGTTACCAAAAGAGTTTATGAAGATTGGGGAGGCACCAAAGATATGAAAGCACTAACCATTGAAGATGTTGCACCTATCTATAAGAAAAAATATTGGGATTTAATTAAAGGTGACGAGCTACCTAGTGGTGTTGATTGGTGTGCTTTTGATTGGGCAGTTAATAGTGGGGTCAGTAGGTCTGCTAAAGCATTACAAAAAATTTCTGGAGCTGAACAAGATGGTGTGATTGGGCGAAATAGTTTAGCCTTAATTAGTAAAGTTAATCCAGAATTTTTGATAAAAGAATTTTTTAAACTTCGACAAGATTTTTATGAAAGCCTTGATACATTTGAAACATTTGGAAGAGGTTGGACTACAAGGAATAAAGAAACTACAGATAAGTCTTTGAGTCTAGTTCAATAGATGTTAAAGTTATTTGTCATAGTTTCATTTATGCTCGACTGAGTGGACAAAGATTCCCCACTCCCTAAAACTTCCCCCCCAAAATTCTAGGGGGGATTTTTTTTCTGAGCAATTAGAGTTAGACTTAGGTGAAGAACCTGATTGTTTAACACTAGAAGATTGTGAAGGTGATAATTGGTTATACAATCTTTTTCTTAAGCATATTAGTTAGTGCATATTGTTGAGAACAATCCAAACATAAATAAGTTTTGTTTCTTTTGTTTCCATACCTGATTACTGCTACCTTATGGCTACAACGAGAACACCACCAAGTTCCCTTTCTTTCTGTAGTATCTTTCATGTTTTACTCCTATCTCTGTAGGTTATTTAATACCTATTTATTAACCTACGAAAAAAGTTAGGTGGTCAAGCAAGCTATGGGAGTAACCTGCTTGACCTTAGTGTGAGGGAGTTATGGGAGAACACTCACACTAAAAAGGAGGAATCTCATCATCTGTGTTATTAGCAACCATTTCTAGTTCTGGTTCTTTAGGTTTAGATTTATACAGACTAACAGACAAATAACTCTTACCATTTTTATCAGATTTTTTTCTACCTGCTATCATATCTACACTTAGTTCTTTGAATATATCAAGCTCTGGTTTCTTAGTGTCTTTATTATACACACCTATTTTCCCACTATACAACTCTCCGTTATCAAAGACTGTTCCGAACTCACTATAAAGTTTTAACATTGTAGTTCCGTTGTTCAATTCAACTTTTGTTGCAATAACTTTTGTTTTAGTTCCGTCAATATCTACAGTACCATTCAGTAAAATATTTTCTGTACTAAAAGGTTCAAACAATGCACCCTTATTTGTATCATCAAATTGTTTTTCCATTAGAATTTATCTCCTATTCTCTTGCGTTGTGACCCCCCCTTAGAAACAAAACTAGCATCATCCTCTGTGTTAGGGTCTGGTTTATCTAGGTTTAACATTAACTGTATTATGTACCTTCTGTAATAAGTGATTGCTCCACCCATACCTTGTGGTCCTTTGCCGTTATCATCTAATAAAAGTTCTGAAGTTTTCTTAGAGCCAGATGGCTTGTGAGTTATAGTACATTGTAAGCAGTTATAACTTCCGTTTGGTGTGTCATGTATATATGTATTGTAACCAAAGAACATATTATTTTTTTCTAATGCTTCCATGATAGAATCAAACACATCATTAAGAGTAGCATAGTTTCCGTAGTGAGCCACACCTTTTAATTGTTGTTTCTTACATATCTTTCTAGCTTCCTCTATAGCTTCATGTACATCTTTAACTTTAATATCTTTTGTCATTTTAGTTCTCCTTTATTAATGACTATTAATCTTTTGGTCTTGGTTCTTTTAACTGACCCAAGTTCGCAATATACTTCTCGTTCATTATCTCCCAACATAGCTACCAAATCTTTTCTCGCATTTTTATTTACGATTGCGTCTGGTTCTGTTTCAACAAGTGTATTGAAAGTATCAACAAATCTATTGTCTTTACTTCCATCTCTTTTAATCATGTCATCAACTGGCATATTGTCAGCCTTTGGTTCAACATGAAGGTCATCATATTCTGGTTGCTTGTCATCTCTAACATATCCCCAAAACTCTGTGATTAAATCTTTCATTACTGTTATATAAGATGGGTCTTTCTTTATTTCCCTGACTTGATAACCATTGCTACCACTTGCGTTCCCAAAGATAACTGAAAAATATAATTTATCTGCACCTGATACCCACAAATAAAATTGTATCTGTGCTTTGTAGTAGTCTATGCAACCTTCCATATTAAAAAAAGCGTTAGTGTGTTTGAACTCCACTATATCTCCTGTGAGTAATTGCCCATCAAGTGTCGCTCTTAATGGAACTCCATTCCAATTTATACCCATGACAACCTGAGTTTTTTTAAGCAGTAACGCAGTATGCTCTTCAAAAAATTCTTGGTTTAATGATTCTGAAAGTATCCCCATTCTAACTGCTCTACTGTTAGGATGGCTAGGGTCAGTCAAATCTTCTGGTTCTTTCCTTCCTGTTTTTATTTCCCAAAGTTTAAACCATTCACCCTTCATAATCTTGATGGCATCAGTACCACCAATAAAACCTTTTCTGTCTTGTATATTATTTCCCATAATTTTTTCTCCCATTTATTTAAGAACAGTATCCTATTTTTATTTAAAGTTCAAGCCCTAATAAATCATCAGGTCTTTGTGGTGGTATATCAAACAAAGGAGCTTTTTGATGTAAGCCACATTGCCCATACTCATTTGGTTTCTCAAATGTCAGATGGTACAATACTTCTACACAAAGTTCATAACTTCTAAATGGTATTACTGCCATCTCAAAATCAGAACTAAATAATATTAGTAAGTAATATTCTATCATCCTAATTGCCTTTGTCTTGCTCTCTCTGTGTGTACTGCATCCATAAATCTTTTCCTGTTGTCTGTTCTCCAATGTAATTGGTCATAGAAATCTGCCCATGCAGGAAACCAAGACCTTTTATTCTTTAATATTTCTATAACCTGAATGACAATATCAGCAGGATAACTAGCAAGCTCATTAGAAATTGCATTGATTCTTACAATCAAATCATCAGGATTGGTATTTGGTGGAATTGTCATGAGCGTTGTTAAGGTGGCAACACGCTGTTTTATTTCTTCGATAGGTAAAGGTACTAGAGAACTAGCTACCACCTGTTCTACCCTATTTAATTCCTCGCTATCGTGTGCTTTAATCTCGACATGAGTGAACACACTATGTCCTTTAGAATGTTCTAGTGTTCTACTCCTAGTTCTTGGTGGAATATTCGTTATGGATTCTATTGAAGATGCTAGGCTTGTTGTTACTTCCATTGAATGAGTTTTTGTTTTGAGAACCTCTATTGCTTTTTGTTGGTCTTCTAAACTCAATACTGTTTCGACACCAGAGTTGGTACGCTCTATCAATTCTTTTGAACTTTGTGCCTTTGGAAATGTGATGGTCGACAAATTTATTTGTTTCATAGTCATGTTTAATTTCTCCCAATTTTTCATTGATACTTAGTTTTAATTCTTCACTTGGTTTCCAATCTTCAGGTACTTCTCCCTTATATTTTTTATTTACTTGGTTAAGTGATAGGTTAGGGTCGCACTCTGCAACACCCCTGTCGCACTCTGCGACACCCTCTTTATTAAGTAAGATAGTGTAGACTGTTGAGTTGTTGTGTCGTTTCTTTCTAAGAATAAAGTTATGTTCTTCTAAGAAATCTAACTTCCTAACTACTGTTGCCCTGTGAACTTCACACTTTTCAGCAAGAGTATTTAAACTAGGAAAGCACTCTCCTGTTTCAGCATTTGCATAATCAGATAGCACTAATAGAATAAACTTAGCAGTACTATCTCCGACCTTCAGGTTCTTTACCCTGCCAGATATTAACCAAGACATTACTTCACCCTAGTTTTAAATCTGAGTTCTCTTAAACAGAAGATGTAATCTCTATAATCTTTTTGTGTTTCTGCAAAATTTTTCTTAACTAGATTTATGTACTCATCATCAGTTTTATCTGACAAATTTAAATCTAAAATTAATTTAATTAGATTGCCTGATTCAATATCTAAATGTTTGCAATGTGATAAGATTGCTTTCTTTGAAAGTTCTGGTGTTGACATATTATACTCCCATAAGTTTATAAAAATTCTCAGCAGTCATGATGACTATCTGTTCTCCACTTCTTTTCTTATACCACCCTAAGTCTTTGTTTTCAAGAACATTAAATGGATTTGGAAAGTTAGATTTATCTCTATACTTTACCTCTACCAACCATCTCTCCCCTTTAATTTTGAGGTCAATGTCTCCTCGAAATTCTCCTCCAAGAGAACCACTGAGGGGTTGCCTTCTTGCTTCAAACCCTTTTGCTTTGAGTTCTTCAACGATTTTTCTTTCGTGATAGTTTCCTTTGTTGCGATTTTTATTTGCCATGTATCCCTCGTGTAACAGTTAATACAAATTGTATGCGGTTTGTATGTGTCATACGTTTTGTTTTTAATATGTGGCATAGCTTTCTCAATGGTTGAGATAACTACATAATAGTGCGTCTTGTCTTGGCAAGCGTCACACTTTGCTGACTTGCCAAGAGGTTTCTTTTTATTCTTCATTAGGATTTTCTTCATCAAACCCATACATGATTTCAGTTTTTCCATTTGGATTTTTATACCTGTTTGATTGTGGAAATATTTTTCTCTGGTCCTTCAGCTCTGTAAGTCTAGGTCGTACTGTTAAGACTGACAAGTTTAAACAGTTTGCAATCTGTGTACCTGATAAACCTATATGTATTTTTCTTTCAACGATTGTGTCCACCATGTAATTGTAAATCTTTTCTCTAAGAATAAGTTTATCTTTTACTGGTGATGTTGCTTCGTAACTTGTGTCTGTGTTCTGGTATCCTATACCTTCTTTCGTGTATGGCATTTTATATCTCCCATTTCATTTTATCTATGTAAATATATTTTCTTGTAAGACTGTGCTTAAATTTTAAATGTTCTTCGTTCTCTCCCATGTACATATAGTATTGTTGTATTATCTTCCATGCTTGTAAAAACTTTTGTTGTCCTTCCCAATCTATTTCCTGTGTTTCTGCTCTTGTTCCTTCTTCTGGATATTTTTCCCATTTTATTTTTGCTAAGACATCAATAAGTTTTTCCTTTTCATTTTCATTTAAACCAGGAAATTTACTATCAACCTCTTGAGTTGCTTCAGTTAATAAAGTTTCTTTTATTATATCGTTGTTCATGTTGCTCATAGTTTTGTTCTCCCAAACATATTATCAATAGTTAAGTTAAAGTTATTAATCAGGTTGTCACACTCCTCAAAGATTTGGTTTGTGTGTTGTGTAATTTCTCCTGAACCTTCGCACCTTTCACAAGTTTGTTTTACTGTTCTTGTTTCATTGCCGTTGCACCCTTCTTCATGATAAGAAGCTCCTTGTCCTTCACATTCAGTGCAAGTTATATCTTTGTAATTATCCATGTAGCTAACCTGTCTTTTTATTTGTGTCAGTTTCATTTGCTTTGTCCTCTGGCATTAGAAATTTAATGTGTATAAATTCTTTGTTGTGTGTTCCTTCTTCAAATCTATACTTACTATCTAAAAGAAATTTTAAAATTTCAATCTTGTATTCTGTAATTTTATTGTTCGCCATTTCTATCTCCATTTAATAAATTCATTATGCCATAAAAGTTTCTGTTCTCTGACTCAGATAATCTTTCAATAGTTTGTGCATCTATTTTTACATCAATTAAACTTTCAT
>VTLG01005966.1_pt1 | contig 29604 bp, 44 predicted proteins | sample 4694571 | NCBI WGS metagenome assembly VTLG01 (sample SAMN12604809, study PRJNA352737) | marine metagenome | biome: ENVO:00000447; feature: ENVO:00000209|ENVO:00000569|ENVO:01000036; material: ENVO:00002151; isolation source: viral sequences binned using virsorter ...
TTGCAAATTCCATAGAATTATCAGGTACTTCAGCACAGAAAATAGTCGTTGACGACTTACGGATAATAAATAGTAGTTTCCCTACCATGCAGGTTTCCGGATTGACTAGAATGCACACTATAACCATTTCTAGTGGTGTTGAAGTTGCAGGTCATACATTTCTAGCAACATTATCTACAACAGATGTGGTTGATGTATCTGTAGGCTCATTGAGAGGTGCAGGAGACTATGTCGCTAAAGATATGATTGTGGACAGAATTTTAATTAAACTAACAGGTGGTTCAGGTGATGCAATTATTGATAATCTTACTTTTGATAATGTCAATGCTAATATTGGAAAAGCAGTAATTGAGAATGTAGATGTCGGAGAATTTTTTATGCAGAATGTTCAAATCGGTGATGATGCTGATATTAACTCTGCCGACTTTATAATAGACAATACTGTAAAATATAGAAGTATGAGTGATGGCACGATTGAGAAACCGATTAAGGTTCAGTAAATATTTAATGGAGTTATATAATGCCAAAGAGAAAACCAAGAAAACCGAGTTACTAATATGAATTTTATGTCTAAAATAAGACCTCAAATTTTAGTGTCTATTATAGGTTTATCTGTAATTGCTGTAATGGGAATACAGAATGGAAACATAGAAGTAACCACCGGATGTATAGGTGGGATAACAGGTCTTGGATTTAAATTGTTAGAGAATGAAGCATAAGTGTATCGATGATTATGGAATTACACCATTAATTCATAAAGACAAGATATCAAATAGAATTAAAGAGTTAGCATCAGAAATTGTTCTTACAACAGATGGTGCTGTAAATATTATTCCTATGATGACAGGTTCTTTATATTTTGTTGCAGATTTAACGAAAGAATTAGAATTGATAAAACCAAGCAATTGGTATATTTATCCTGTAATTGTTAGCAGTTATAAAAATGAAACGACTAACGATATTCCAAAAATTACTACTTCTGATCATTTTGAATCCACTATTAATAAAAACAACGAAACAATTCTTATTGATGATTTAGCAGATACAGGTGATAGTTTAGTTTATTTAAAAGAATATATAAAAAATATAATCAACAACAAAATTAAAATATGCGTGTTAGTGAATAAACCTTATTACAGGAAAAGTAAATTAAATATTAATTATAAGGGATTTCAATATAACAATAAAGATTGGTTAGTTGGTTATGGTATGGACGATATGGGATTAGTAAGACCTGCTCAATGTATTGGAACTATAACGCCTGCCGGTTCCGGAGGATAACGACAATTTAATTTATTGAGCAGTAAAGTGCGACTTTACATATTCACAATAAATCAAAACCTTTAACACCGACAGGCTCTCTATATCTTATCAATATTTGTTATTATTTACAAATTTATTATCTACTTATTGCCATAAAGAAGATAATGATATACATTTATATTATTGATAAATTAATTCTTAAGGAGAATGAAATGATAAAAACATATAATCAAGCAATAAGAGATGCTAGAAGAATCACAATACAACCTACTGAATCATCAATTGGTTTGATTCATGTGTCTAAAGCACAATTATCTAAATTAGTGAAAGAGATGATAAAACTTACCGAAGTTGTTTCAGGTCGAGATGTCAGAGTTGGTGTAAGTAAGCATTATCCTGACGAATATTGGTTACAAGTGTTTGATCATGACCTTTGGTTAGATATTGGGGATTACGCTGTATTTTTAACAGATGATTACAACAACATCACCATTGCCTAGAGGATAAAAATAATGAATAAAACAGATAAAAAAGAATCCTGAATAAATCCTACTGAAGATTTATATCCTATATGGGTATAATGAAACGCACTCCGGTGCGTATAGGAACAGAAAGTTTCTAACATAAATTAAGTTCTTAAGGAGGACGATATGAAACAGGGTACTATAGAAAAAGTAACCGATTTACTAGACTCAAATAAAAGAGAAGTATTTGAGAGTCAATATAAGGATTATATTATTCCGAAGAATGATATAGGTTTCCATTTTGATTATGCAAATAATAAATTTGTTTTATCAAATAAGAATTGGCAAGAGAATAAAGGATTATTAATAAAGCCTTATGCTCATAAAGGAATTTCAGCAAAATTAGATATTGCTTGGTCTTACTATAGACGTATGATGACAGAAGCACCGGATTTACTTTGTGCAAATCTAACTCATTGGTTAGATCAAGTTGAGTATAATTCTAAAGGTAATTTAATTGATAGAAAATTTTTGATTAGGGCAGATAAATTACATGATGCTGAATATCCATCAGCAAGGGCATTTCTATCAAATAAATACTTGCCAATAAACAATTCTCAAGTTGCTCCACAAATGGTAAGAATATTACAAAGCAATGGTCTTACAATAAAATCTGCTGATATAACAGACGAGAAAATGTATATAAAGGCAATTAATGAAAATGTGGTAAAGGAAGCGACTTATGTTGGTGATGATGTTCAGTTTGGAGTTACTATATCCAACAGTGAGATAGGAGTAAATGCGATAGAAGTAAAATGCTTTATTTACAGGTTAGTATGTACCAATGGTATGACTGCTCCTGTTTTGGATAATGTTTACAGGAGAAAGCATCTTGGGAATGTTCTACATTCAGACGATGATTTAAATAGTTCCGATCAACAAAATAAAGTAAATGGAATTATTGAAGAAGCGAGTACATATGTTGATAATTTGACTAATGCACAAGCAGAAGAATCTTCGTGGGTTGATACATACGTTAATGAAATGAAACAATCATCTATGATTCAAGTAAATAGTATAAAAAACGTTTTGGATTATACATCAAAAAATAATCCTAACATTACATTTACCAAAGAAGAATCTCAAATGATTACTAATCATGCTTACGTAAATAGTGCTAATGATACTGCGATACGAACCGATTGGAAAGATGCCATTAGTTTATACGATGTGGCACAAGGTATTACTCGAACTGCACAAGATGTCCAATCTTATGACAGAGCAAGTTTGTTAGAAGAATTTGGATATAAAGTTATGAATACTAACATTGATCGATTGAACGCAAGTGTCTTTGGAAAGGTTGAAGATACCAACAATAAAACGTTAGTAGTACAAAGATAAATCGCTACTTTCAACTGAAAAACCTCTTAATGTTCCAAGCGCGTTAGGGGGTTTTTTTGTATTAAATGATCGATTTTACCGAAATTCATGCGATTTATTGCAATATTTTATATAAATGCCATAGAAAAGAAGATAATAAGGTTTCTTTTTTTTATATACTTATACTATACAAATAAATCTTAAGGAGATTGAAATGATAGTACACAACGGAAATATATTGACAGTAGGAGACGCAATCAACATTGCTGAACAATCAGGAAACAATGATTTATTACCATCATGGTACTTTGGACCTGAAGTAGATGAATTGATGAAAAAAGCACATCTTACCCCTTGGGTTGATACTGATATATATAGTAGAGAAGAACAATATGCAAACATTGAAAATCCACAGATCGATTCTATAGAAGCAAGAGCGATAGAATTTATATTGAAAGATGTAGAAGTAGAATATATAAGTGTGGATAATATCCACACTATTCTACGAAAGACAGGGAATTATCATTACACTAATGAGTTTGTATAAATCCATCTGATGAGTCCTGTCCGAAGTGGGCAGGACGAAACTTCCAAAAGGAAGTCATGGAACAAAAAGTTTCAACAAAAAAATCTTAAGGAGATTAAAATGAGTACGAAAGAACAAATACTAGGCATACACATGAATGCCATGATAGTAACAATAAAGAATGGTATGCAATACACACGAGATGAATTCAACAGACAAAGAATCAGATGCGCAGATTGTACGCCTAATGAACCTAAAAATTATGTTACAGATTGTCCTGAATGTGTAAGTAATTACGAAAGATTGATAAAAGTTTACAAAAATCAAATTAGTCAAATCAAAAATAAAAGCGGAGAATACTACGAAAGACAAGTTGAATTGGCAGAAGTGCTGAAAGGAGTATTATAAATCCATCTGATGAGTCCTGTCCTAAATGGGCAGGACGAAACTTCCGAAAGGAAGTCATGGAACAAAAAGTTTCAATAAAAAAATCTTAAGGAGATTGAAATGGAAAACATAATAAAATTAGTAACAGGTTCAACATACTATATGTGTGATTTGATGTTCGACACACCAAACGCTGAAGCATTACGAAACGTAATTGTAGATATGGGCAAAGAAGAATTTGAGCAAGAATACATTAAGGTTGTTTGTACCGAAAAGCAGTATATAGATTTAGCAGTAAATAATATGATAAATATTGCTATGGTTCCTATAGGAGATGATCTATGGGAAATACCAACAGGATTTATCTGCAGAAATATCTAATCCCTCTGATGAGTTTCTTCCAAAGTGGAGAAACGAAACTCCGGCAACGGAGTCAGGGTATCAAACGATACACAAATAAAAATAATCTTAAGGAGATTAAAATGACTACAAGCAAAAAGAATTTTGAAAAAGAATATCCTCGAGTACATTCGATGCTAGAGGAATTGAAGAAACAAAATAAAGAACTGATATGGGATAAACTTTCACTTGCTAAAAAGAATGAGGAATTAAAAAAAACTACTAATAAATTATCAACGAAATTAGAGTTTACTTATAGGAAATTTTTAGATGTTCAGAAAGAAAATGTGCAACTACTAAAAGAAAAAAATCTATCAGATGAAAAACAATTACATGACTTTTATAACCAAGTTGAGGATAAAGAATGGAATGAACTTGAAACTATAATTGAATCAGTAAGCGATGTTGAAACAGGAACTAAAACCGAATTAGAAGAACATTATTCAGACTGTGATGATCATAGTTGTTCTTGTGGAAAATACAAATAAACACTCTGACGAGTCTAATCCGAAGTGGTTAGACGAAACGCACTCCGGTGCGTCAGTGTAATGAAAGGACTAAAGACATGACACATAAAAAAACAATTCTTGAACAGATTCAAGAACAAGGTGATATCGAGATATTTGGTAAGACACAACAACAAAGAACTCGTGGCATGAGGAGACAACATATTATCCGAGAAGAATGGGATGAATTATTTGAACCTGAAATGCTTTTACTTCGTTGGGAATATCCATTATATTTCAACAAATATAATCATCGAATGAATGATTCCACTTATTGGAGAATACTCCGAACTATTTGGTCTCATTCAGAAAACCTACATGAGAATCCTCGTCTATGGAAAAGATTTTGGAACAGTAAAAGAGATGGTAAACAAGGAGCAATGACCGGACATGAAAATTGGTTACTTAAGCAATTAATAGAAAACGAGAATCCTATTGTTATTTATAGAGGATACCAACAAATAGTTCCTTTTTATCAAACAGATAATGCTCGTATGTCATGGACATTAAATAAAGATTTAGCAAAATGGTTTGCTACAAGATTTTTCAATGCTACAGGAATAATAATGACTACAGGAAGTTTAGGTGTTCCACGAGTGCTTACAGGTTATTGTTCCGGAAAAGATATTCATGCGTATATTAATAGTCGAGAAGAAGACGAAATAATTATTGATTCTGACAAAGTAGAAATAATTTCAAATGAAATACAAAAATTACCAAAGGAGAAAATAAACAATGAAATGTAAAATCTGCGATCATATAAATCCTGCCAATAACATGGTCGATAATGAGATAGTGTCTGAATATGTTAGATCAATCGATAAAGTGTCTAATATGAGCAAATATACGCCTTTATGCCAAGATTGTCTAATAGAGTATCAACAAGATTTAGAAAGGAGATATAACGAGGTATGAGTTGTAACTGTGAAAATATAGAATCTAAATTATCAGACATTGAGGGAAAATTAGATCAGGTGCTTGAAATAGTAAATGATATAAATCATCTTGAAGAAAAGGAAAAATAATGTCTTGTCCAATGTGTAACAAATATATCCATATGGGATTAGTAGATACCAATATTGTTTCGTGTGATTGTAATAGAAATAACTGCGAAGAATATTACTGTATTGATTGTATAAATATACACGATTCCAAAAATTTTTAGATATTATTTTACAATATTTAGTAAATTGACATATAAAAGAGTTGATTATTATCTTCTTTTATGGGTATTATATTTATATAAGTTTAAATAAATAATCTTAAGGAGATTTAAAAATGATAGTTATAAGAAAAGAATATAGTCAAAAAGAACAAAATATTTATTGTAGTAATAAATGTTTTAATAATTCAGTTGAATATAAAAAATACGATAAAGATTATGCTCGTTTTCAGAGTTTTCATGAAATATACACAAGTCCTGAAAATTATCCTAATTTTATCACGGAATTATTATCAGTGGATAAATCGGAATGTACTACCTGTGGAACTATAATAAATGAACAAAATCAGGTAAATAAATCTATAGAAATTATAGATAAGAAAATATTCTCTGAAGAAAATCAAGCGTTATTAGGAAAGCATATTGATGACATGAGAGAGCAGTTGATTGATGAAGATTTTATAGAAATTACAGAAGATTTTTATGATGGCGTATACGATTTATATAAAGAATTTATGCAGAAAATGAAAGAATATAAAGAAAATAAATAAATCCTACTGAAGAGTCCTGTCCTAAATGGGCAGGACGAAACACCTGAAAAGGTGTCTAGGAATCAAGAGATTCTATAAGTCAAAAATAATTCTTAAGGAGAAAGAAAATGACTCAACAAAAAACAACTTCAAAATTTGATGTATCAGATATAGGTATGCGTCAATTACATGAGGGCAGACCAAAGTGGCAATTAATAAAAGAATTGATTGCTAACTCTTGGGATGAAAAAACAGTAACCAAAGTAAAGGTTGAATTATCCTCTTATTATGATGGGAAAAAATGGACTGTAAAAGTTACTGATAATGGTGCAGGTTTCAGGGATATAGCAGACGCTTATACTCTTATGGCACCAACACAAAAAAGAACTGACTCGGAAGTCAGAGGTAGATTTAATATAGGAGAAAAAGAAATTATATCTATCGCTGAAAGTACAACAGTTGAAACAGTTGGACAGACAGTTGAATTTCCAAAAAGTGGTGGAAGAAAAGTAACAAAAAACAACATTAAAAAAGGAACCACAATTGAGTGTGTTTTAGATGTTGAAAGTTTATCAGAAGATCGAGAGGAATTTGGAAAGCAAATGATGGATGCTTATAAAAGATTATCTACATTTATCACACCAAAGAATATTAGTACTGAAATAGTTATTAATAGTCCTATTGGTCAAAATGATTTTAGTGTGAAATTAGAAGATAGAACTCTTATAAAAAGTTTTCCTGTAGGTTCTCTAAAAACAGTTATTGGTATGGGCAAAAATAATGCGTTGAGAGAATCATGGAGAAGTACAACAATAAATGTTTACGAAACTTCTAATGCAGTTGAAAAGGAAACAGAAAAACAGGGAAGTCTTTTTGAAATGGGGATATATATTCAAGATATAGATTGTCCATTTGATGTTGATGTAATGCAGAAAGTTCCATTAGCACAAAACAGAGATATGGTACCTGACTTTTATCTTCAGGATATTTTTGCACACATTTTAAATAATGTTGCTGAAACTATTACCGAAAGAGATGCAAGTGATCATTGGATAAAATTAGCAATGAATGACAAAATAGTTACTCCTGAAACAGTACAGATTATCAGACTAAAAAGGTTTGGTGAGAAAACAGTAATTGCTAATCCATTTGATCCACAAGCAAATGAAAAAGCATGGTCGCAAGGTTATGATGTGATAAGTCCAAAGAATTTATCTCAAACAGAACGAGAATTATTTCGATCTGTAGGTATGGCAACAAGTTCAGAAAAATTTGGAGACAAAGTAACTTTTGGAATACCTACACCGGTAAAGGTTACAGAATCAATGAGAGAATTTTCTTACATTGTTAGATGGATTGGAACAAGTTTAGGTAGAGAAGATTTTCGAATAAACTTTGAATATAACTCCGGTAGTTTTCTTGCAGGTTGGAGTACATCAGCAAGAGAGATGACTTTCAATATATCTGCTCATAGTAGAAAACGTTTACCTAAAAAATGGTTTGAAACTAAAAATTTTGAATTAAATGAAAAACAATTAGGAATAGTTCTACATGAACTTTCGCATGATAATGATGATGACAGATCACATACAGGAAAATTCTTGGATATGACTACATCTTTAGGATCAAGATTATTTACAGATCGTGAAAATATTCTTTCCAAGAAAGAAGAATGGATAAAAAAATGTTCTGATGAAAAATAATTCCAAATAAATAAACTATCAGAAATGAGGACAATAAGGACTAAAAAATTGTCCTCATTTTCTTTAAGGAAAAGGATTATAGATAGTTTAGCACTATAAATAACACTACTTAAATTAGATATCATACAATAGGAATAATAACAATAGGATTCGCATAGACACGCATCAAAACAAAAAACAATAGTAATACATAGGTAATGAAATTACATGATGTCTATGAGCATCATAAATATCTAATAATAGAAGATAATAACCATGTAAATATATATATAAGTTATTACAATATATAAATACCACTTAATCAAGAAAGGAATAAAATGGACATTTGGTATAACTTACAAAAAACTGCAGATATATTAGGATTGAGTCGTCCAACTGTGAAGCGATTATTTGACAAAGGAGATATTCCTTATACAAAATTTAATTCAGTTGGAGATATATCTAACGGACATTATAGGGTGAAAAAATCTGATATAGATAGATTTATGAATCGCACTATAGAAAAAAAATTAAACAAAGAATTACCATAAGAGGAAAAGATTATGAGTACACAAACAGATATAGACGTGGGGTTAAATTGGTCATCCCCATTAGTAATTGATCAAACAAATACATATAGAAAAAAAGCAGTAGGAAATGAAAAACAAGGGAAAGATGTAATTCAATTTATGCCTGTGGAAACAGTAATAGATTCTGAACTTTCAGGTGATGGAGATAAAGGACCTTGGATTGCATGGAAATTCGTTGATGACAATACTACTTATAGTTACACACGAGACAATGAAAATATTGAATCCAATGGACGATTGTTTTATGCTCCGTATAATTATTTAGAATGGAAAGATGGGGAAAAAGGTTATAGGTGGTATCGAGAAGATGGTTATCCGGAGCAAACAAAAGTCAAAGTTGTTTTACGAGCAACACAGAAAGCAGGTGGTGGTAAGCAATGGTTCTATCACGTTGTAGATTTAGAGGTAATAGAAGAAGCAGATGAAATATCTGAAAGTGATGATGATGTTATTGTAAAAGAAAATATACAACAGGAAGAAAACATTGAGGAATTAGTTAAAACTATTATTGGTGATAATCAAATTTCAAAAAAAGAAATTGAAGAATTTGGATTAAAAGTAAAAGATAATATTCTTACTCATACAATAGAAAAAGAATTATCTACTAATCAACGAATCACTATTGGTAATGGATTCAATAATGAAATGTTACTTTTCTCTACGATCATTAATAATTTTGATAAAGTGATAGAACAGAAAATTTTTACTTTAGAAGAAATAGCATCATTACAGGAAATAATTATAAAGAAATGTTTCCTTGCTAATCATGGGATATCTCCACGAACAGTAGCAAACCAAGATTTTTTTTATAAAAATGTAATGGACTAACTTTATTTTTTGAGTGTTGGATTCTCCTTAAGAATAAAAGCGTTCCATAACTTTTGTACCGACACTCTATTCGTATTGGAGAGGATTATATGAGGGGCAATGAATTGCCAAAATTGTGTAATCCTCTCTTCACATAAAAATCAACAAAGGAAAAGAAATGAAAACTTTAGAATTAGCACAATGTGAGAAATGCCAATATGTTAAAGAAGATGTAACTAAATATTTATTTGGGTATGAAAATGAAAACTCAAATTATTTAGTTATCTCCTGCGATAGATGTTTTAGAATTGCAGTAACTTGGTTATGTAGTTTAGAAAGTATTGGGAAAATTCCATTTATTATAAAATATCTAAAGACAGGTAATTCTATAAAAATGAGTTTAGATCAAATTAAATCATATATAATTCAATAAAATTTGAATACAAAGACACTAAAGCAAACGCTCATAGACCTATTTGAAACAGGATAAAGGTACATTACCATTGATTTTGTTTTACATGAGGGTATATGCGAATCTAAAAAGGACTAATCATGAGACAATGGCGTAAAGTATATTCAGGTATTGGAAGTAGTGAAAAGATAAATAATATTTCCTATGAAGCGAGATGGTTATTTATATTATTGATAACAGTTCAGGATGATATGGCAGTTTATCCATATACCAAACCAAAATTAAAAACTTTGTGTGCAGGTTCAACTGAATGGACTACAGAAGATATATATCGTCTATTAACAGAATTAGATCATGTAGAATTAATTCAAATTAACGATGATCATATTTATATCATTGATGGAGAAACCAAAAATGGAAATCTATATAAATGGAAATCTCCTCAATTGTATGACATACCAAGTTTAAAAAAGGTTGCTACAAGGTTGAAACAAAGTTACAACAGGAGAACAACGAATAATGAAAAATTAAAACCGAATACTGAAAAAGGAAAAAAGAATAATGAAAAATATGAACTTTCAAAATCTAATACCGAAAATATCAGACAACATGGAACAAGATTTAGTTCCCTCAACAGAAACAATAAATAAAGAAGAACATTTAGCACAATTTAACAAACCTAATTCATATTACGGATTTGAGGAAAATGAATATATACCTAAATTAGAAGATTATAAACCACAATTACAAACGACAAATGCCGGTAAAAAAGAAGCACAATTAATGAAAGATACTGTGCAGAAATGGTTAGACAGTAAAAATGGATGGTTAACTATCATCGGAGGAGTTGGCATAGGAAAGACGCATTTAATGAAAGCAATTACTAAATTGGGAAACTGTTATTATCTAACTGCTTATGAATTTGATTATAGGATAAAGAAATTTAGAAATTCATATGATACTAATGAAAATTTTGTAGATCCTGATGATTGGGTACAAAACATTGGCACAATGGAAAGACGATTAATATTAGATGATATTGGAGCAGGATATATTGATAAAGGATGGACTACTAAACGTTTTGAAAGGTTAATTGATTTACGGTACAGAAATCAAAGACCAACAGCATTAACTTCTAATTTATCAGGTAAGGAACTTGAAAAAGAATTAGGTGATAGAATAATAAGTAGAATTACAGATGTTAATATATCAAGAGTTTTATTGTGTACTAACACAAAAGATTTAAGATTGAAACGAAGATGAAACATGAAACCATCAAATGAATGGAAAAAAAGCGAATTAAGAATTGCTAAAAAATTCAACGGGCAACGTATAGGAGTTTCAGGAAGAAGTCGTGGATATGCTCCGGATGTTGATCATCATATATTTACCATAGAACATAAATATGGAAAAAAGATAATATCAAGTAGAGTAAATGAAGCGTTAGATCAAGCAGATGCAAGTGCTGAAAAGAATGGCAAAATTCCTATTGTTACAGTCGAACAATCTAATGGAGTGAGAGGTAGTAAAAATCAAGAAGTAGTAATTATAAGAACAGATGTATTCTTGGAGTTAATCAAAGACATGATGTAATTATGTATGGTTCGGATAAATTATTCTTGAAATCTTTATTTAAGGATTTAATGGTTACAAGAAAAAACAGGGATTATTTAAGGACAGGAGACATCATTAGTAATTTAAGAACCATCGGTTATAGCATGGTTCAAATTCAATCATTGACTGATATATCATTATCTACATTATACGAATTAGCAAAGATATCTAAAGATTGCACATTGGAACAAAGAAAACAGGTCGAAACAGGTAAATTAAAATATAACGAATTAAGAATAATTATCTGCAAACATAAAACAACACCAAAATATTACAATGAAACAAACACACAATATCTAACCAAGACACAAGAATTAAAAAAACAAATAATTAATACTGTTGCAAAAATCGAAGAATGGAATATATATAAACATTCAGAATTAGATTATATAAGTGTAATACCGGTGATTCGTTTATTAGAAAAGAAGATAACTATTTTATTAAATGATAATAATTCAACATTCAAAACACCTAAAACGCAACATCTCCACACATACGCGTGTAGGAAAAAATTATAGTGCTATAATAATTTTTATAAAATAATGGTAAATAATATAAAGGAATAATAAAATGGATGATAATAATGCGTTAGTACCAATAAAAATTAAGGACAGAATAAAAGAATTAAGACGTGTACCTGCTAATAGTTTATTATCGCATCCTGACAATTGGAGAGTGCATCCTGAAAATCAATCAAATGCACTTCAAGGGTTATTCGATCAAATTGGCATAGCAGATGCCGTATTAGCATATGAAAATGATGATAAGGAATTGATGTTAATAGATGGACATTTACGTAAAGATTTATTAGGAGAAGAAATGATTCCTGTATTGATTACTGATTTAAATGAAGATGAAGCAAAATTAATATTGGCTACACATGATCCTATTACAGAATTAGCGTCTCAAAATGATGAAACACTAAAAAGGTTACTTGATAATATTGAAGATAGCGAGAATGTGAATTTACAACGCTTATTGGACGATTTAAAAGAATCAGCATATGAATGGAATCCTAATGTCTTTGAAGTTGAAAATACTGAACCTGCTAACATTGGATTGTTTGGAACTATAACTATAAAAGCACCTCAAAATATTATTCCTGATATAAGAGAAAAATTAGAAGATACATTAAAGGAATATGATGAGTTAACAATTGTCTAAACCTAAATTAAATATATTAGTAGCATATCCATATTGGCGAAATAATATGGCACCATTATTTAAATTACATTCGGATAAGATGCGTTTGTTAATAGATTCAGGTGCTTTTACGGCATGGAAATCAGGAAAGACAATAGATAAAAAGGATTACGCTGAATTTATAGAACAATTACCCATTAAACCTTGGAGATATTTTTCACTCGATGTTATAGGAGATGCTAAAAGAACGCAGAATAATTTAGATTGGTATCATGCTAACGGATTTACTCCGACTCCAATATTTCAACGAGGAGAAGATTTTAAGTTATTATCAAAGTATGCAGAATATACAGGAATAGTTGGAATTGGATTAGGTGTCCATTCAAAAGGAAGTATGAATTATTTACGTGAAACAATGAAACACGCTAATGGTGTAAATGTGCATTGGTTAGGAATTATAAGACCTCAATGGATAACTTATTATAAACCATATTCAACAGATAGCACATTCATATGGAGATGTAGGAGGTTTGGAATATTAGATTTGTATGATAAAGGAAAATTTACTTCTATACATAATCCAATATCTAAACGTAATAAGCACGGATATATAAAACCAACAAAAAAAATAACTAACTTAATCAGGCGATATGGTGGTAATCCGTCTTTGTTACAACACGAGGAAACATGGCGATCTAATAACGGACTTGCTAACATTTTACAAATAAGATCATGGATTACTTATTGTAGAGAAGTTGAAAGACGTTTTAAAACTAAAATCTTTTTAGGTTGTGTAGATGTAAATTCAATCAACGAACTAATTAAACAATGGGAATGGTGCGAACAAAATGGATATTAAAACAAACAATTAAAGGAGATATATATGATACCAATATTTGAAGATGTAGATTATGCTGTAGTTCTATTTAGTGGAGGTGTTGATAGCACTACTTTATTACATAAATATATAGATAAGTACGATTCAGGTAGAGTCCATGCCTTATCTGTTATGTATGGCTCAAAACACAATATGATCGAAGATGAGTATGCACAACTAATAGCAGATAAATTAGGAGTTATCCGAAAAGTAATTAATGTTAATTTCAATGATTGGGGATTTGAAAGTAATTTATTGAAAAGTGGTGGTGAAATTCCTAAAGGTCATTATGCTGATGAAAGTATGAAATCTACAGTAGTTCCTTTTAGAAATGGAATATTATTAAGCATAGCAACAGGATATGCTGAAAGTATAAATGCTAATATAGTGGCGTATGGTCCTCATGCCGGTGATCATCCTGTTTATCCTGACTGTAGACCTGAATTTATAAGTGCTATGAAAGAATCTATATTACAAGGAACTGACGGAAAGATAAGGTTAGATACACCTTTTAGTAATATTACAAAAACAGATATTGTTAAATTAGGGCATGAAAAATATAATATTGATTACAAAGGAACTTGGTCATGTTATGAACCTGTATCTATACCAACAGGTACGATTCATTGTGGACAATGTGGAACTTGTGTAGAAAGAAAAGAATCATTTCAGGATAGTAATATTAATGACCCTACGGAATATGAAAAATGATAAAGAAGATATTAGATTATTTAATTAATTATGATAAGGATAGAACTGTAAAGAATATTATATGTTTAGAACCACTAAAAGATTCTGTAGGTATTCCATCTGTAGTTGGTGCTTTTGCTGTTGATACATTTATTCCATGTGGTCAATGTAAATTATGTCAATCTAATCTTGATAATAAATTAAAAGAATTAGGTGTTAATTGAGTACAGAAGTCGAAATAATAATGAATAAAAAGAACGAAATAATAAAGGTTAAAGTTACGCAAGTTATCCATGAAAATTATGTAAAAATAACTAACGAATACAAAGATGTTCATTGGAGGGTAACAGAAAATGTACCAAATAACTAAAGAGTTCAAATTTAGTATGGGACACGCTTTATACCATTATTCCGGTGCTTGTCATAATGTACATGGACACAATTATAAATTACACGTTGAAGTTCAAAGTGAGAAATTAGATGATGATGGTTTTGTTATGGATTTTTCTGATCTAAAAGATATCGTAAATAAAATTATAGATAAATATTTTGATCATAAATTTTTATATTTTAGTCTTGATGAACGTTATAAATTATTCCAACAATTAGATGGTGCTATAAGTTTAGATTTTGAACCTACAGCAGAAAACTTGATACGACATATAGCAACTTTGATAGAAGAAAAAAATCTTATTTCAATGTTTGGTATATATGTCAGTAAATTAACTTTATGGGAAACTGATACCTCTTATACTACTTATTGCATCGATAATAAATAATGTATTCAATAAAAAAGATATTTGGACCTACTATACAAGGTGAAGCAAGTATGTGTGGTACTGTTTGTTTCTTCATACGTTTCGCAGGTTGTAATCGTTGGGATGGTAGAATAGAAACAAGAAATGAAAGTGATTGTCCATTTTGTGATACTGATTTTTATAAAGGAGATAAATTATCTATAGAAGATATTATCTTTCAATTAAAAGATTTAGACGCAAATATTAAATGGATAACTTTATCAGGTGGAGAACCGACTTTACAATTAGTAAAAAAACCTGATTTAATACACGCATTGAAAAATGAGGGATATAAATTAGCAATAGAAACTAATGGTTCAATAAATGATAATAAACACAAAATATTTAAATATATTGATCATGTTACGTTATCACCTAAACAAATATATGAAGATACATTATTGCGTAAATGTGATACTTTAAAACTACTGTATCCTCATCCTAATCCTGATATCATACCAAGTAATTTTGAAAATATACAAGCAGAACATTATTATCTACAACCCATAGAACCTATAATGCTAAACAATAATAAACTTGAACAATGGAAAGACAACACTAAACGTACTATAGATTATTGCTACAAAAATCCCAAATGGAAATTATCTGCACAAGTTCACAAGTGGTTAGATTTGGAGTAACAAATGGACAATACTAAATCAGAACAATTAGTAAGAATGCTAATAGGGAACATAGGAGAAGATGTAAGTCGAGACGGATTATATGAAACACCTCAACGTGTGAGTAAATCATGGAGCGAATTATATAGTGGATATGACAAAACACCTAATGATGTTCTAAAATGGTTTAAAGATGACACTGACGAAATGGTAGTTATAAGGAATGTAAAATTCTTTTCAACTTGTGAGCATCATATGTTACCATTTTTTGGTCGTGTAGATATAGGATATATTCCTAATGGGAAAATTGTAGGTGTATCAAAATTAGCAAGATTGGTACATATATATTCTCGAAGATTACAGGTACAAGAAAGATTAGCAAGACAAATAGGAGAAGCATTGGAAAAGGATACTAAAGGAGTAGCAGTTCACGTTTCAGGTAAACATCTTTGTATGATGGCACGAGGAGTTCAGCAAACAGAATCTGAAATGGAAACTAATTATATGACAGGAATCTTTAGGGCATTAGATAATAGCGATAATAAACACATATCAGCAAGGGCAGAATTTATGAATAGAATAAAATAATGGTACGATCTCAACAAGATAATGGTTCGCAGGAATGGAAAGAGCGATATCTTGAAACATATAGAAATTTACCTGTTATTAGATCAGCGGCTCAAATAGCAGGAATAGATAGAAGCACTGTCATGCGTGCTTTAAGAAAAGATCCTGAATTTGCTAAACAATGTGAAATTGCTAAACAAGATGGAATAGAAGTTTTAGAACAGACAGCACACACTATGGCTCAAAGTGACTCAAGAATGGTTATGTATTTATTGAGACATTTGAAACCGGAAATTTATAGCGATAAACAGATATTAGACGTGAAAATAGACGTACCACATATTCAATTTACTCCATTCAATCAAAACGATGACAACTGAAACAAAACAAACAATTACTTATAGTCGTCCACCTCTTTATAAACAACAAGAAGAAGCAATTTATAATAATAAACGTTATTCAATCATTGAAGCAAGTACCAAGTCCGGTAAGACATCAGGTTGCATGGTATGGTTATTAGAACAAGCATTATTAGATAAAAAACAAGGAAATAATTATTGGTGGGTTGCTCCTGTATTCACTCAGGCAAAAATGGTTCATAAACGTATGAAAAAAACATTACCCAAAGCAATTTATTTATCTAATGAGTCAGACCTATCTATAACATTAAGAACCAATGGTGCAGTTATTACGTGTAAGTCAGGAGATAATCCTGATTCGTTATATGGTGAAGATGTTTATGCTTGTGTAATAGATGAAGCAAGTCGTTGTAGAGAAGAAACTTGGTTTGCTATCAGGTCAACTCTCACATATACCAAAGGACCTATCCGAATAATAGGAAACGTAAAAGGTCGAAGAAATTGGGCTTATCATTTAGCACGAAAAGCAGAGAATGGAGAACCTGATTGGCATTATGCAAAAATAACAGCATATGATGCCGTTAAAGCAAATGTTATTACTAAAGAAGAAATAGAAGATGCTAAACGAACTTTGCCAAATAATATATTTAAAGAATTATACGAAGCAGTCCCAAGTGATGATGGTGGTAATCCATTTGGTATAGAAAATATCCATAAATGCGTGGGTAAAATATCTACTAAACCACCGGCTTTTTGGGGATGGGATTTAGCAAGAAGTGAAGATTATACATGGGGTATTGCTTTAGATGAAAATATGAATGTCTGCAAAAATATCAGATTTCAAAAATCATGGACACAAACTATAGAAACAATAATCAATGAAACAAATGAAACACCTGCCTTAGTTGATGCTACAGGCGTAGGAGATGTAGTAGTAGAAGATTTACAAAATAGATTACCAAGAATCGAGGGATATAAATTTTCTCAAACATCAAAACAACAATTGATGGAAAGATTAGCGATAGCAATTACAGGAAAAGAAATTACTATTCCTGATGGTCTATTGGTTTCGGAGTTGGAAAGTTTTGAGTATGAATATACAAGAACCGGAGTACGATATTCTGCTCCTGTTGGATTACATGATGATGGGGTGATAGCATTATCTTTAGCAGTATATCATTCTACACACGCACCAACTATAGGAGTTTGGTAAATGGGAATTTTTGACCGAGTTTTTAATAGAAAACAGTATTCACCTGATGAAACATCAATTACATTAACAACACAAGGGACAGGATTCGCTGAATTACCTGATGTTAATTATTCTAATTATGCGTCAGAGGGATATGAAAAAAATGAATTAATATTTGCGTGCATACGTGAAATAAGTACATCGGCATCAGAAGCACCGGCATATGCCTGTAGGATAAACACTGAACCTAAAGAATTTGTAGATAGTGGAATATTATATGATTTATTGGAAACACCAAACCATTATCAGACAAGATATGAATTAGTAGAATCTATTATTACTTTTTTACAAATAACAGGAAATGCTTATATATATAAAGAACGAGGAACAGGAGGTCTAACGGCTATATATTGTTTACGACCTGATCGGATAAAAATAGTTCCTAATAGGCATTATGAATATGAGATAGACGGAAAGGTTTATAACATACCTTTAGAAGATATCGGTCATATAAAATTTCCTAATCCTACAGATGATCATTATGGATTATCACCATTACAACCTTTAGCAAGAATAGTAAATTTAGATTTAGATGCTACAGATTTTACAAGAACATTTTATCGTAACGCAGGAGTACCATCAGGATTATTAAAATTAAAAAGGAAAATAACTAACAAAGAAGAAGCAAATAGAATACGCACAGCATGGCGTTCTCAATTTCAAGGAGTTAGGAATTGGCATAGAATTGCTATATTAGATGATGATGCTAGTTATGAAAAGATGGGTTCAGGTCTTGGAGACATGGAAATGGATAGCATAAGAGATTTATCTGAATCTCGTATCTGTTCTGCATTAGGAGTGCCACCTATTTTGGTAGGAGCAAAGGTAGGATTGAAAACTGCAACATATTCTAATTATGCACAGGCTAAAGAATCATTTTGGGAAGAAACATTATTACCTTTATATCGTAGAATTGAAGATTCGTTAAATAGAATTATCTTACCTGAAATGCCTAGCGTCAGTAACAGAGAGAAAATTGTTTTTAATTTTAGTGAGGTAAGAGCATTACAGGACGATGAAACAGCAGTATGGGAAAGAAACTTAACTAAAGCAAAAATAGCAAAAGAATTAGTTATGGCAGGATATGATCCACTACAATGTTTAGATTTAGCAGGATTAGAGCAGATCAATTATGTAGGTATACCAAAAGGGAATCAACCTCAACAGACATTATTAGGTTTAGAGACTCCAACAATTAAAGCATTGCCTAATATAAAACAAGTTCCATCTCCTGACAAAGAAAGAATGAACGCGTTAGGAAAAAGAATATTTAATGCACAAAATAATCTAAGCGAAAAATTTGTAGAAGAAATAGAACCTGAAATAAATAAATATTTCATTCGATTACTAAATAAAGCAGATTCCATAATCGGAAGAACTTTGAGTAATTTTAATGTAGAAGAAAAGGCAAATCCTATACCACCTTGGACTGCTGAAGCATTAATACCTTTATCTGCTGATGTAGAAATACAGACAATAATGAGACCATTACATTTAAGGGTTATTGAATCAACTTTTAATGTTCTAAATGAAACAATAGGAGATGAAATATTATTTACTGAGGCGGCACCTGAAGTTCAACAATTTTTAGTTCAAGGGCAAACACGAATTAAAAACATAAATAATACTACAAGGAAAAAAGTGAGAGATGTTTTAATGGTCGGAGTAAATAATGGATATGATTATAACCAAATTGCTCGTGGTGTCCCAAAAGATGGATATAAAGGTGTTAGATCAGTCATAAAGGAAACATATAAAAATCGAGCAAGGGCAATAGCAAGGGCTGAGGTAGGATTTTCCCAAAACCAAGCAAGTATAGTAAGATATCATAAAGCAGGAATAGAAAAAGTATATATATCTGATGCCATGCGAGGAACAGAACATGATGATGTTTGTTTAGAGGTTGCGGATACAGTTCAACCTTTGAGTTGGTTACAAACCAATCAATTACAGCATCCAAATTGTTCTCGTACAGCATCACCAATCGTGGAGACATAATATGCAAAGAAAAACATATACATCAGAATCTAAAGTAATAAATGAATCAGAGGGATTAGTTGAAGCATATGTTAATTCAATGGGCAAAATTGATTTAGACGAAGAAGTCATTGACATAAAAGCATTTAATAAATCAATCGATGATGGTGGCATTTCAGTTGCTTGGTTTCATAATCAAGCAGAACCTGTTGGAAAAGTCATATCTGCAACACCTGAATATGTAGAAAAGGATGAAGATACCGGTATGGATTCAGGAAAATTAAAAGCAGTTATGCAATTTAATTTAGAAACTCAACGTGGCAAAGAAGCATTTAGCGATGTTAAATTTGGTGCGGTGCGTGAATGGTCAGTTGGCTTTCGTGCTACTGATCACGACTTAGAAGATTTGCCTAATGGTGCAAAACATCGAGTTATAAAAGACTTGGATTGGGTAGAAGTATCTCCTGTTATGAGAGGTGCATCTCCTGAAACTGCAACTGTTGGGGTAAAAACTGACGTAGACACGGAAACAGAAAATGAATCTGTCTCTACCTCGGAGCATGAAATAAAAAAAGTCAAAATAGAAATAGAAATAACTAAACTCAAAATGGAGTTAGATCAAAATGAGTAAAGCAAACGAACTTCGTAATGAAGCGAGGGCTAATCTTGTTGAAGCAGATCGTCTTGTAAAAGAGGGTGATGTAGATGGAGCAAAGCGAGCAATCGAAGATGCTCAATCTAAATCTCAATCAGCACAAGATATAGAAAACGCTGAAACACAAATTAAAGCATTGAAAGGTGAATTTAATAAACCTACAAATGCTATTCCTGTTGCTACAGAAGAAGCAAAAATTTACAATCCTAACGATAAAGGAAAAGATTATCAAACTTCCTATCGTCCTGCTACGTGGGTTAAAGGATTGCCATCTGCTGTTCAGCCTAAATGGGTTAGAGACCAAATGGGCGATAACGAAAAAGCAGAAGAAAAAATATACAAGGAAGCATGGACTAAATGGCTACGAGACCCGAGTCCTAATGCCGGTCATTTTTGGACTAAAGCAAGTTCTGATGAAATTAAAGCGATGCAGGAAGGAACGGATGCAGAGGGTGGTTTTTTTGTGCCTGAAGATTTTAGGGCAACAACTATCCACGATCCCGGAACACCAAGCGGAGTACATAGACCACTTTGTACAGTAATTACTACATCATTGAAAGATGGATACTTACCAACAATGGGAAGTTCATCTGTTGCAGTAATAGCAGAAGAAGCGGCTTATGGAGATACAACACCAACTGTTGGTCAAGTATCTTTTACAATTAGAAAAGTAGGAACATCTACAAAAGTATCTCAGGAATTACTTGAAGATTCTGCTGTAAATCTACCTGCACTTCTATCTCAAATCTTTTCTGAAGCATTTGGAAGATATGAAGATGAGCAAATAATTAATGGTGATGGTACTACTGAAATTCAGGGATTGCGTGCAGTCGTTACTGACGGTACAGATTCTGATGGAACTTCAGCAGTTACTATTGGTGATATTATAACTTGGTACTTTGATGTACCTGCACAGTTTAGGGCTAATGCAACTTGGTCAACAACAAGTTCATTCCTAAACCAAGCACACGCTTTGGATATCACTTCTAATAAAGGTGCATTATTCTCACCACCTGTAGAAAATTTATTGGGTAAACCTATTGCTACTTATGATGGCACAGGTTGGGACGATGCAACTGCAATTGCTACCAATGAAGAAGTTGGTGCATTGTACGACTTTAGTAATTATTACCTCATAGATCGAATCGGAATGTCTGTAAAGAGAGATGATTCAATTTATGTAGCGAATGATCAAGTTGGATTTTTTGCTAGGAAACGTGGCGATGGTAGAGTTGGACTTGCTAATGCAGGTCGAATAATGAAGATTCAATAAGGAGTAAGTAATGCCAAAATTTAGACAATGGACAGATCGTTGTTCTATAAATGTAGCACTTGCACCTGTCAGTAAATCAGCAGGTACTACAACATCATCAGCGATTGACCTAACAGGTTATCAAAGTGGTGTTCTAATAGTAAATGCAGGAGTTATTGGTTCGAGTGGAACTATTGACTGTAAGGTACAATCATCAGCAACTTCAGGTGGTACGTATGCCGATATCACCGGAGCGGCGATTACACAGATGACAGAAGCAGGTAGCAGTTCAGGAACTTCACAAGCAGTGAATTTTGAATTAACTGCCGGAAAACCTTTTGTTAAAACTGTTTTAGTCAATGCAACTGCGGCGGCAATTCAAGGTGTGTTTATAATAGCAGACCAAGATAATAGAACGTAAAAGTTTTAGTTTTAGAGGGGTGGGTAACTGCCCCTCTAATTAAAAGGAAATAATAATGCCAAAAGTGAAATGTATAATATCAAGAAGAATAGCAGACGATGATTATCAGTTAGGGCAAGAATATAACGTTACTAAAGAACGTATAGATAAATACCCTAATAATTTTGAGGTTATACCTGAACCTATAACTGTGAAACCTAAACAATCATCTAAAAAAACACAAACTAAACGAATTGCTAAGACAGAGGATAAATCAGGATAATAAATGGCAATAACATATCATACTTATGCAGACGCAAATTTATTCCGACAATATCTTGCCGGTTCAGGTCATACTACTGATTGGACAGAAGATGCTACAACTATACGTATACTGCTTGAATCAGTAAGTAATCGGATAGATCAATTTGTAGGAGGAAATACTTTTGGACCTGTTACTGCGACTAATACTTACGATATTGGATTGGGTGCTTTACGTACTGATGCTATTGAGAGAACAGGTAATGAAGTTTCAAGACCTGACTATTGGGCAAATAAAGCATCAGGTGCAGGGCGTATTCCGTTGGATAAATGGCTTATTTCACCGACTACTGTAACTGCTTACGATGATACTGAGAGGTCAGGTTCCAATGTCTTAACAGAGGGAACATCAAACGATTATTTATTAGAACCTTATAATCGATCACCAAAGAATTTATTGAAGTTATCAGAAGAAACTACTAAGTCATTTCATGGTGGTCAGCAAACATTAACAATACTTGGTTCATGGGGATGGGAAGATAGAAAATCTTCTGCACTTTCAACATTTGATGCTATAGGAAGTACAACGACTACAAGTTTATCTGTAAGCAGTGGAGCAAGCACTTATGCAGGTTATACGATTTTAGTAGATACCGAGCAAATGTATGTTGAATCAGTTTCGAGTAATACATTAACAGTTGTACGAGGAGTAAACGGCACTACTGCGGCAACACATAGCGGTGGTGCATCTTATTATAAATACCTATATGAATCTGATGTAGTAGAGGTATGTTTGGATATAGCAAAAAACAGATGGCGTGAACGAGATGCCGGTACTACACAATTAATTGGTACAGGTGATATGTCTTTGTCTCGACCACAATTTAATGAAAATACTATTCTACGTAGATTAAATTTTTATGTAATGGAACAATCACAAGGAATATTCTTCTAATGGTAGCAACTATCAAAACAGAATTAAAATTAGAGGGTCAATTATTACTTGGTGTACCAAAGGAATTATCTTTAAAAGTTGCTAATGCAATATGTACTAATATAGCGTTATGGGGAGAAGCAGATGTAAAAAAACAACTATATCCCGGTCATGGTTGGAAAACAGGAAATTTAAAACGAAGTATACGCGGTCATTTAGTAAAGAATTTTCATGCCGAAATAGACCCACAAGATGTTAAGTATGCTATATATGTTGAAAAAGGAAATGGACGAGGATTTAATGGTTATCATATGTTTGCTCAAGCAAGGCAACGTATAAATAAAATGAATTGGCGGAAGATGGTAGACAAAGTTATAAAAAGAGAATTATCAGCATGAGTAGATCAGGTGCTATGACTCAAATAGAAACAATATTAAAAGCAAATAGTGATCCTGATTTTGACTTAGTATTACAACATGAACCTCTATCTATACCCACAGGAGATAGAGTTGCTTGTTTTTATTTCGTAGGTGAGAGTGAAAAATCTATGACTTTGGGTAATGTTATGGTTACACAAGAATTTAATATACGATGTTTTTTTAAGGTTATGCCATCAATTCAAGCAAGGAATAAATCCGAGTTGGAATTATGGAATGCCTGTAGAAGTGTGCAGGTAGGATTAAGTGCTGATAGACAGTTAGGTGGAAATACTACTGATTTAACATTAGGTGAAGCAGAAGTGGGTTGGACTGATGTAGGTGGAGTTACATTTAGAACTTTATCAATTCCAATGGGATTGGTAGAATTAGAAGCAGAAGCGATTGCACCATAGGAGATAAACATGGCTAAACAATCAGGACTCGGACATAATTTTTTTATAGATGGATATGACTTATCAGGTGATGTTGCATCAATAGATACTTTATCTACACCTGTAGAATTATTTGATGTTACCGGAATAAGTAAATCTGCAGTCGAAAGAATACAAGGCAGGATAGACGTAACCGGTTCTTTTACTACATTTTTCAATGATGCGGCACTATCCGAACACGTTGCATTATCAGCACCATCTACAAGCGATAGAAACCTGTCTTGGACTTTTGGTAGCACTGTTGGTAATGTAGCATGTGGTATAGTTGCTAAACAAACAGATTATTCTGTTTCAAGAGGTGCTGACGGTTCATTAACTATGAGTGTTCCATTCTCCGGAAATGGTACTGTTGCAGAATGGGGTAATTTATTATCAGCAGGAAAGATAACTCATTCCGGTGCTACTAATGTAGCGAGTAAAGATGATAGTGCGTCTTCGGCATCAGGTGCTAGTGCAGTTATACAATCTGCGTCTTTATCTTCAGGAACAGCAACAGTTAAAATTCAACATTCTTCCAATGATGCTTCATGGTCAGATTTAATAACATTTACTAATGTAGCATCAGCATCTGATAGTGGAAGAACCTCAGAACGTAAAACTGTTTCAGGAACAGTCAATAGATATCTTCGTATAGCGACATCAGGTACATTTAGCAACCTTGTTTTTGTGATTCATTATAGGAGAGGAACTTCAACTGACATAGTGGCTTACTAATGAATATATCAAATAACATATATAAAGCATCAAGACCATTGCCTACTCATTGGCGTAAGGCAACATGCCAAGAAGTAGATTGTGAGCAATATTTATTAGGTTGGCAAACTATAGTAGATATTACAACTGACTTAGGAAAGAAACAATATAACTACATTGTTAATAGTAGTGGTCGAAAAGGTTCAGGTAATCAAAAAGGAAATTTAGTTACTTTTACATTTACTCCTGAGCAGAATTGTTTTAAGGAACATAAATTACCCTTAGAACGTAATCCAATTTTAACTGTTCAAAATGATCGCGGTTCTATGTCAATGGAACCTACTCAATGGAAAGATCATATGAATGAGTCGATATACAAGTATCAACGTGAAGTTGATTAAAAAAGGAGTCAATTATGGCTAAAGAAACCGGATTGGGAATGACTTGCACGATAGACGATAGTGGTGGTTCAGGTAGAGCAATCACTAACGATGTAACAAGTGTAGATCATTCAATACCAATCGCTACTCAGGACGTAACAGGTTTAGATAAATCTGCTATGGAAAGATTGTTATTGCTTCGAGATTTCAGCATAACAGTAAATGGTGTATTTAATGATGCTTCAAATATGTCTCACGATGTATTTAAAACTATTGCATCAACTACTGCTACACGTACTACTGTTTTAGCAATCAGTGGACAATCATTGACTAATGAATGTTTTTTTACTGATTATGCTTTATCAAGAGGAAGTGATGGTTCTTTGACTTATACGTCTACAGGTGTATTGTCTAATGGTACTGTGCCAACTTGGGCATAATAGCATGAGTTGGAAACCAAAAACAAAAAATGCCACTATAATCTTTGATGATGGTAACGCTAAAGGGTTAGAAATAACTTTCAAAAAAAATATGACTATCAGAGAATTAAATGATATTCAGAAATTAGGCACTGAAACAAATGCGGAAAACATGGAAGCATTGTGTACTGTTTTGGCATCAAAGATTATTTCATGGAATTATGAGGGAGTAAAACCTACAGCAGATGCTTTATTGGATTTATCGTATGAAATTACTACTGAAATAACAAGTAAGATATTAGATACTATTGTTGGAGCAACTACTGATAAAAATTTAATAGAACCATCACCGAATGGGTTGAATTTGGAGGGAGTATCAGGAGTGATGGCTCAACAGTAGATTTACCGACTGATGTATCTATTGATTTACACATAGATGCTATAGCACAACGTTATGGCGTTTTACCTACTGTAGTTTCAGAAAGTGATGTTGAAAATATAAGAGTTTTCGATATAGCAAAAAAGGTAGAAAATAAAATAGCAGAGAAACATGGCAAATAATGTAAACATAGTAATAAACGCACAAGATAAGGCATCACAAGCACTTGGTCGTGTTAGTGATAAAGCGAAGTCTATGCGTGGACAATTTATGGCAATGACTGCTATCGGTGGTGCTGTTACAGGTGCTTTAGGAATGATGACTAAATCCGCTTTAGATCAAGAGATAGGTGTTCGTAAATTAGATTCGGCATTAAAAAATGTTAATACCTCTTATGAATCACAAGCAGTAGTAATTGAAAAAACATTACGGGCATTACAAGATAAAACTAATTTCGGAGATGAAGAACAACGAGAAGCACTAACTTCATTAGTTCGTTTAACAGGTGATTACGAAACGTCTTTACAGGCGTTACCTGTAGTAATGGATTTGGCAGTTGGTGCATCAATGGACTTCAAAGGTGCTACTACACTAATGGGTAAGGCACTGACAGGTGAAACATCTTCGTTATCAAGGTATGGAATAAAAATAGATAGCACTGCATCTGCTACAGAAGTACTAGCAAGACTAACTGAACAATTTGGAGGAGCGGCGGAATCAGCACGTGATCCTTTTGATCAATTAGGAAACGAAATGGGTGATTTAGGGCAGGCGATAGGTAATGTTTTATTACCTGTAATGCAAAGTTTATTAGATAGTATTATTCCTGCTGTCAAAGGCGTAGTTCAATGGACTGAAAGAAATCCGGAATTAACAAAAGCAATAGTAATAACTACAGGTGCTATATCAGGACTACTAGTTGTGATGGGTATATTAGGATTAGCAATACCACCAATAGTAGCAGGGTATGGTATGTTAACTGTTGCACAAGCGAAATTAAATCTTGTTATGAATTTAAATCCTTTTGTAGCAATTGCAACAGTGATAACTACATTAGCAATAGTAATAATACCAATGCTTATAAGAAAGTTTGATTCTTTCGGAGATTTCTTTAGGGCATTAACGAATAAAATCATTGATGGTTTGAATTTTTGGATAAAATGGATGAGTCCGGTTTTTAAACTTATCAATGGTTTAATCACAGTATGGAATAAATTTAATCCTGATAAAAAATTAAAAAATATAGAAACACTATTGCCAAAATTTGAAAAAGGTTTAACTCATGTATCAGTAGCATCAGAGAAAGCAACTGAAACACAATCCACATTATATGACACTATGAGTACAGGATTAGAAGATGTTGAATTGGGATTAGGTAAAGTTAATAAAGGCATGGAAAAATTAAATGAGACAACCAAAACTTCTATAGGACTTACAGAAGAACAAGATTACACAGTCAAGAAATTTTATGTAAATTATGCTTCTAAGGTAGGTTATACCGGAGAATTAATAAATCATTTTATTAAAGATCATATGCGTCTTGATGATGAAAGAATGGCAAACAGAGAACGCATTGCTAAAAAAGAGGTAGAATTAGAACAAGAAACAGTAGATAAAAAGAAAGAAATAAACGAAACATATTTAGATGAATTTCATGATATGTATGAAGAAATGATTATTGAAACTGCAGGACTTGTTAATAAGGCTCACGAGGAAATGATTCATGAATTATCTGCTAGGGATAAAGCAAATAAAAAAGCACAATTAGACGAAAGCACAATTCCGGGATTAAGTAATTTGCCGGGCATGAAATTGGGAAGAGAAGCAAGTCAAGTAAGTGCTATTATGTCAGCAAATTTATCCGGTGGGTTACGTAAGGCATCAGGTGAAATGATGACAAGTGCCGAGATGCGAGAATTTTTAGGAATTAAATTGAGCGATACAGGAAGTATACCAACAATAGGCGGAACAGGAATACCTGTACATGAAGTTAATATTAATGTAAGTCCTGAACTAGATGCTCAAATTAATTTCAATAGAGTAGCAGATACATTAAGACAAAAACAAGGTGATATTACATCTAACGAAGGACAATGGTAAATTATGGCAACAGGCGTATCAGATTATCCAACATCATTAGACACTACAACTAACCAACCTGCTCATTCTACGTTAGCGTCAATTGAATTAGATGGAGATGGAACAGCGAATAATCAACATTCAAATGTTCACGGAGTACATTCTACTGCAATAGTACAGATTGAAACAAAGATAGGTACAGGTTCTTCCACACCGAGTGCTAATAAGGTATTGAGGGCAACAGGTACAGGAACATCAGCATGGGCACAAGTTGGATTGACCACAGACGTAACAGGAATATTACCTGTAGCAAATGGTGGTACAGGTGCTTCATCTCTAACTGATGGTGGAGTTTTATTAGGTTCAAATACCGGTGCAATAACAGCAATGTCAGTTTTGGGTGATGGCGAAATGATAGTAGGAGATGGTTCAACTGACCCTGTAGCAGAAAGTGGAGCAACGTTGAGAACATCTATAGGATTAGGTTCTGTTGCTACAAGAGATACAGGAATAAGCAATAATAATATTCCTATATTTACTTCAGGAGTTGCTGATGAAGATTTTCTACGAGTAGATGGAACAACTATAGAGGGTAAAAGTGCTTCAGAAGTGGCAGGAATTATAGAGGGAAGTATAGACGCTGTAGGAGCATTAGCATCAGGGACTATAGCAACAGGTTTTGGAAATATTGATAACGCTTCTAACAGTTTGACTACAGGAGCATTAATTGCTACAACAATGACACCATCAGGTCGAGTAACTATTGCGGCAGGTAAAGATATTTTAATGACTGCACCGGCAGATAATGGATATACAGGAATTACAATAACATTAACAAATAATACAGGTTCAACTATCGCTATAGGAAAAGCAGTAGCATTACACAAATCCAATGCGAGTGAAATTTTATTAGCACAGGCAAATGCCGATACTACAATGCCATGTATAGGAATAACTGCAGAAGCAATAGCAGATGGTGCATCAGGTGAAGTATTAGTTAGTGGATTAGTATATGATGCTGATGTATTAGATTGCACTATCGGATATCCAATGTATGTTTCAGAAGATAGTGCAGGAACATTTACCAAGACATTACCGGCAAGTGATGGCGATAGAGTTCAGATTGTAGGTCAAGGATTACACGCTGATAAGATGATTTTCAATCCTGATTATACTATAGTAGAAAGGTCAGGCTAATGGCAAATGAGGTTGAGAAAGTAGCATTAATAGCAGTAAGCAATATTGAAAAAATTGATTTAATAACTGTAGCAAATATA
>VTLG01009511.1_pt1 | contig 29600 bp, 14 predicted proteins | sample 4694571 | NCBI WGS metagenome assembly VTLG01 (sample SAMN12604809, study PRJNA352737) | marine metagenome | biome: ENVO:00000447; feature: ENVO:00000209|ENVO:00000569|ENVO:01000036; material: ENVO:00002151; isolation source: viral sequences binned using virsorter ...
CTTCTGAGACATTTGCATTTTCTGACATACAAGATTTTCTAAATATTATACTTGACTTTATTAGTGAATTGGTCTATAATATCACTATAAAGACTAACAGTTTTCCCCCACTAATCTGATGACAGTTCTTTACACTCAAGCACAACAAAAGCAGGTGAGAGTAACACTAACTCTTTCAGTACAAGATGATTTTAATCCAAGGCAAATTGATTGGAGAAAGTTATTTGAATTAGAGGAGAATGAGCAGGTAGAAAGTTATATTGAAGAACTGTGAAATACTCACACTAAATGTTATCAGACCTGAGTAAGTCTCTAAACTATTCTGTACACTTTATCATGGGCAATTATGTCAGTAAACTTCGCACTTTTCCTATTGGATCAAACTAACAATGGAGCAGAGATATTATCAGTGTTAGATGATATTGTAGAGGTGGAAGATACAGTACTATAAATGTTGACAACTGTGTGCTCCTTATGTTATAATTAGGGAGCACACTTATTAGTATTAGTATTAGTGAATAACACAGTATTTGTGGGGGTTGATGTTATTATTATGGGGTGCGTGATCGAAAAAAAGGAAGAGACCCTAACCTACAGAGGTGACAAATTGAGATGTATATATAAAAATCTTTAAAAATTTTCTCAGGTAAAAAACCCCTTCACAGGTCTTTGAAAATGCCCAAAGCAAAAAACAGGACAGTTACTTCAAGTGGTAAAAAAGATAAAAGGAATGCTGCAGGATGTTTCAGAACTGCCGCCCAGAAAGCAGGAGATAAAAAGAGGAGGAAGAAAAAATGAACTTATTTTTATTACCTTTTAAAATAGGTAATTTTTTTATGTGGACTACTTTAGGAATTGTGGTGGTTTTCATATATAACATAGTAAGGTAGGAGTTATGGAAGACATCAGTTATCACATATATGCAAAGGACAAAGTATTATATTGTAATCTCCCCAAAGAAGATTTTGAGGAGAAATGGCAGTTGTTGAATGTGATGGTAGGATTAATTAAAACAGATTATACACAGAAGGATTTGTCATATATTAAATTAGGTCCCAAAGCAGGTATTGGAGGACCAGGTAGGGTTATCCACAAACAAGAATGGGAAGAGGATTCTTATTGACATTCTACATATATGATAGTATAATTGAATTGAAGGAATTACACAATTATGGCAAAAGGATTTACTGTTAAAGCAGCAGCACCTAAACCCAAAGCAGAAGACTGGGATTATGATGCTATCAAAGAAAGAATGAAAGGTAAGACCATAGTGTTTTGCTTGCCAGGTAGAGGATGTAGTTATATCTTTTTAAAGAATTTTGTACAACTATGTTTTGACATGGTACAGAATGGAATGTCTATTCAGATTAGTCAAGACTATTCCTCTATGGTTAACTTTGCTAGATGTAAAGTATTAGGTGCTAATGTTCTCAGAGGACCAAAGCAAATACCTTGGGATGGTAAATTAGAATATGACTATCAGTTATGGATTGACTCTGATATTGTCTTTACTACAGAAAAGTTCTGGCAACTCTGTGATATGGCAATACCAGCAGAGGGTGATGAGAGAAAGATCTCAGCAGGTTGGTATGCTACTGAAGATGGCACAACTACCTCAGTTGCTCACTGGTTGGAAGAAGATGATTTCAGAAAGAATGGTGGAGTCATGAATCATGAGACAGTTGAATCTATCTCTAAGCGTAGAAAGCCTTTTACAGTAGATTACACTGGATTTGGTTGGGTACTAATTAAGAAGGGTGTTTTTGAGAATCTTCCTTATCCTTGGTTTGCTCCTAAGATGCAAGTCTTTGAATCTGGGGCAGTACAAGATATGTGTGGTGAGGATGTCTCATTCTGCTTAGATGCTATTGATCAAGGATTAGATATTTGGTGTGACCCTCGTATTAGAGTGGGTCATGAAAAAACAAGGGTAATCTAGGGAGCCTCTCATGACACTATCAAAACAAGTACAAGACTCATTGGATGAGGCACTAGCATCACTAAGAAATGCTCTTGCCTTCTCAGCAAGAAGTGAGGAACCTTATGTAAGTAAACATATTGCTGATCTTATGCATTCTATAGAAAACATTAAACACGTCACTAACTTGATGGCGATCTCTGACAAGGTAATGAAAGATTTAAATTTAGAGGAGGAAAACTAATGCCAGTTCGCAAATCTCTCTCAGGTAATGAGTTTGTAGAGACCATACCCAAAAAGACTAGTCAAGGATCTGGAAAACATACTAAGTATGCTGCTACAAGTTCTAACAAAGCAAAGAAAAAGTATAGAGGGCAAGGAAGATAGAGAAATTTTAAGTTAGTATTCAATTTATAAAACTTTTATAAGTTTTCAGCTTATAATACTCATAAAAATTTCAGTTAGTATTCAGGCATTAAAACTCTTGTTAGTTTTCATGGATCAATACTCATAAAAATTTCAGTTAGTATTCATAGACAAATACTTTTATTAGTATTCATATGTTAATACTCAATCAAATTTTCTTAAAGGAGGCTAGTCCTCCTTTTTTTGCGTATAAACCATGATAAATAACTTATATTTACCATTGTTTCATGCCTGTCGAAAGGGTTAGTAGGGGATTTAAGGACATTAGCATGTCTTTTGAGGTAAATCCCATCAATGCTGACATTATAAGTGTCAAAAATGACACTGCTATAGCACGTTCTATTAGGAATTTAGTGCTTACTACACCTGGAGAACGTTTTTTTAATGAAGATTTAGGGTCTGGGGTAAGTAAAGTCCTATTCGATACTGTAGATGAGATATCTTCTGCAGTTATTAGAGATGAAATTGAAGAAACTATCATCAGATTTGAACCTAGAGTAAAATTAGATGATGTTAAAGTGGTTCCTGATTATGATAATAATGAATTTAATGTAACTGTTACCTATGATATCATAGGGATTGATGCTCTTCCTCAACAATTAACCTTTGCACTACAGCCTACAAGATAAATGGCACTAGTAAATTTTACAAATCTAGATTTCGATCAAATAAAATCCTCATTAAAGGATTATTTGAGAGAAAATTCTGATTTTACTGATTATGATTTTGAAGGATCTAATCTTTCTAGCATAATTGACATATTAGCATACAATACTTACATCTCCTCATACAATGCTAACATGGTTAGTAATGAGGTTTTTATAGATAGTGCTACTTTAAGAGAAAATGTAGTAGCATTAGCAAGAAATATTGGTTATACACCTAGATCTAGGACTGCTGCAAAGGCAATAATTTCATTTTTTGTAGATACAACTGGATTTACCACTAAACCAGTTACTCTCACCCTTAAAAAAGGTCTTGTAACCACTTCTGCATCAGTATTTGGGTCAGAAAGTTACTCTTTTTGTGTTCCGAGTGATATAACAGTACCTGTAGTTGATGGAATTGCTACTTTTAATGATATTTCTATCTATGAGGGGACATTTTTAACCTCAAATTTCACTGTTTCTTCAGAAACACCTGCTCCTCCATCAAGATACACCTTAACTAACTCACATATTGACACTTCTACTCTAGAAGTTAGTGTAAGAGACACTCAATCTAGCACTTCATCTAAAAAATACGAGTTTTCTGATAGTTTAATAGAAGTTACCTCCTCATCTAGGGTTTATTTCGTGCAAGAAATTGAAGATCAGAGATATGAACTTATTTTTGGTGATGGAGTCTTTGGAGAAAAGTTAAAATCACTTAATTATATTGAAGTTTCATATATTACAACTACTGGAGAAGCAGCAAATGGAGTTTCTTCCTTTAATTTCTCTGGAAGAATTGTAGATAACAATAATAATCTTATAAGTAGAGGAATTTCTATACTTTCTACAGTAAATGAGTCTGTAGGAGGTAAAGAAATAGAATCTGTAGAGTCTGTGAAGCGATTTGCTCCTAAAATTTACTCTACATTTAATAGAGCAGTCACTGCAGGAGATTATGAGGCATTAATTCCTAAAATTTACCCAGAAACTCAATCAGTTTCAGCTTTTGGTGGTGAAGAAATGACTCCACCTCAATATGGAAAAGTTTTTATAACAATTAAACCATTTTATGGTCCATATGTACCAGATTCAATCAAAAATAACCTCAATACTAAATTGAGGAAGTATTCTGTTGCTGGAATTATAACTGAAATACTAGATCTTAAATATTTGTATATTGAAGCTCACATTAATGCTTATTATAACCCAAGTTTAGCCTCAGATTCTAGTTCAGTAAAATCTGTAGTAATGAACAATATTACTAAGTATGCAGATTCTTCTGAAATGAATAAATATGGAGCAAGATTCAAATATAGTAAATTTCAGACTGTTGTAGATAATAGTAATGAATCTATAACTTCTAATATCACTAAAATTGAAATTAGAAGAGATATGAAACCTGCATTAAATCAAAGTGCAGAATATGAATTATGTTTTGGTAATTCTTTTTATATAAAAAGTAATGATGGTTATAATATTAAATCATCAGGATTTACTGTATTTGGTATATCTGATACTGTTTATTTGAGTGATATTCCAACTAATAATAGAGTTGGTAATTTATTCTTATTTAAATTGGATGGAAGAAATTCTCCAGTTATAGTAAGTAGTAATATTGGAACTATTGATTATGAAAGAGCTGAAATTTTACTTAAACCCATCAATATTACAGGAACATCTAAAAAAGTACAAGATATTCCTATTATAGAAGTATCTGCATGTCCTCAGTCTAATGATATTATAGGGTTGCAAGATTTATATCTACAACTCAGTATTAATAACAGTACTGTAGATATGGTATCTGATAGTATTAGTTCTGGCGAAAATACAGCAGGTAATCTTTATACTGCAACTTCAAGTTATATGGTAGGTGATATAGCTAGATTAACAGAATCAGAATCCTTAAATACTACCCTTACTTCCTCAGATACATATATCTTAGGGTCTCCTACATCACAACCATATTAATCCATCCCGTAAGGATACATGTCAGACAATACAAGAGTCAAAATTAGTTCAGTCGTTAAAAATCAGCTTCCTGATTTTATAAAGGCTGATTTTCCCCTTGCTGGAGATTTTTTAGCACAATATTATACCTCATTAGAAGGTCAAGGTTTAACCCTTGATATTTTGCAGAATATCGACAAATATATTAAAGTTGATGAACTAACAGATCTTATAGATTCTACATCTTTAGCAACTAACGTAGGAATTGCTGATAATACTATAACTGTAGACTCTACAACAGGATTTCCTGATTCTTATGGGTTACTTGAGATAAATTCTGAAATTATTACATATACTGGAGTAACTACTAATACTTTTACAGGATGTTCTAGAGGATTTAGTGGAATTACTTCTTTTAGAAATCCTACTGCTTCAGATGAACTAGTTTTTACTAATTCTGGAATTTCTACTCATTCTAGTGGAACATCTGTCACCAATTTAAGTATTTTATTTCTACGAGAATTTTTTAATAAATTAAAAAGACAAATTAATCCTGGATTTGAAGAAAGATCTTTAGATTCTAGTGTTAATGAAAGATTATTTGCAAAACAAGTAAAAGATTTTTATTCTTCTAAAGGAACAGATCAATCTTTTGAAATTTTGTTTAGAGCACTATATGGGGAAGATGTAAATGTAATTAAGCCAAGGGATTTTATTTTTATTCCTTCAGATTCTGATTATAAGATTTCTAAACAAATAGTAGTAGAGTCTATTGAAGGAGATCCAGAAAAACTTATTAATAGAAATTTATTTCAAGATAATGTAGATGGATTCCCTCAAGCTACAGGTGCTATTAGTGATATAGAAAAAATTGTAAGGGATAAAAAGGAATATTATAGATTAAGTTTGGATTATACACCAGGATCTACTAGAGTAACTGGTGATTTTTCAATTCATCCTAATACTAAAATAGTAGATCCTGTTTCTGTTGGGTCTAGTGTATTAATGGTAGATTCTACTGTTGGATTTAGCACTTCTGGTAGTTTAATTGCTAATTTTGCAGATGGAACTTCTAACACTATAAAATACACTTCAAAATCTTTAACTCAGTTTTTTGGATGTTCTGGAATTGATAGAAATATTGATAGTGCTCAAAATATTATAGTAAATTCTTATGCTTATGGATATTCTGGAATAGGAACAGAAGATATAGTAAAAGTCAGAGTAACTGGAGTTTTATCTAATTTAGATTATAATTTTGAGGATAATAAGTCAAGTGAAATAGGAGATATTATTGAACCTAAAGGACTTGGTTCTAATAAAGAAAATAAGATATTAGAAACTTTATTTTCTAATATTTCTACCACTTATAATGTAGAATCTATAGAATTAATTGACGAATCTAACTTTACATATAAACTTACACTTTTTGATTCTCATAATTTTATTGTTGGAGATAATGCTCTAATAAATGATATTCAATGCTCTATTATTTCTCTTATAAGTTCAAAAGAAGTATTAATTAAGGGATCTGGTGAATTAGTATTAAATGCTAATTATAAAATTCAAAGATTATTATCTAAAGCTAATTTAAGTAATTATCCTTCATCTAATATTTATACTGCAAATATTCAAAATTCCTACCTTGATGATTCTGGAAATACTTATATAACTTCACCTTCTATACCAAATTATTTTAACGATGCTTTAGATATTAGAGAAACTGATATTTTATTTTCTGGTAATTTTGATAATAGTATAGAAATTAATATACCCAATCATGGATTATTAACTGGTGAAAGAGTAACATATGTAGCAGGTGATGGTGATAATAAGTTAGATATTACTGAGAGTGAATATTTTGTTAGAAAAGTAGATATTAACACTATAAAGATTGCTAGAAGTAGTGCAAATATTGCTAACGGCACTTATATTTCTTTTTCTGGAAGTGTTAGTAATAATAAGTTTGAAATATCTGATTTTTCTAATAAATCAATAACATCTCAAAAATTAATAAGAAAAATACAAAATCCAGTTAAATCTACATCTTCACAATCTACTCAAAGTGGAAAAACTGGTATTTTAGTAAATGGTGTAGAAATACTTAATTATAAATCTAATGATGTTGTTTATTATGGTCCTTTAGATGAAATATCAGTTACTAGTTCAGGATCTGGATATGATATAAGTAATCCACCCATAATATCAGTTTCAGATCAATCTGGTATAGGAGTATCTGCTTTTTGTGAAATTGAAGGTACTATTGATAGAATTGAGGTTGTGGATGGTGGATTTGACTATACTACAATTCCTACTCTAAAAATAACTGGAGGAAATGGATTTGGATGTGTAGCTACACCTAACTTAGTTTTAAGGGATCATTCTGTTGAGTTTGATTCAATAGAAACTGCTGGTTTAGTTAATCTTACTAATAATACTATAGGATTTTCAACTTATCATAAATTTAGAGATGGTGAATTAGTTTCATATAATACACAAAAACAAACAGCTATAGCAGGATTAACTACAGATTCTAACTACTTCTGCTGTGTTAAAGATGCTACTACTGTATCTTTACATAAAAATTATCAAGATGCTATATCAGGAATTTCTAGTATTAATATTACTAGTTATGGAGTAGGTATTCAAGAGTTAAAGTGTCAATCTAAGAAAAGAATAATAAGTTCTGTAAGTATTGGAAACAGTGGTTCTGGGTATAGAAATAGATTAACTTCTATTACCTCATCTGGAATTAATACTGCTACAAATACTATTACTATTAAAGGTCATGGATATAAAACTGGAGAAAAGATTAGATATGATTCTAAAGGTACTGCTGTTTTAGGACTTACAACTTTAACAGATTATTATGTGACAGAAGTAAGTGGAGATTCTTTTAGATTATCTGCTGTAGGTGTTGGATCAACAGCAAATAATTTTTATTTGAATAATAAACAATATATTGATTTGAAAAATGGTGGTAGTGGTTATCATGAATTTAATTACCCTCCAATTACAGTAACAGTAACAGGTCATATTGGCGTTGCTACTTTTTCTGGACAAGATTTTAAAGCTTCTTTAAAACCTTTAGGTAAAGGTAGTATTAAATCTGTATATGTTGTAGATGGTGGATCTGGTTATGGATCTCAAGAAATTATTAATTATAATAGACAACCAGAATTTAGTTTAAAAAGTGGAAAGAATGCTCAATTATCTCCTATAGTATCTGTAGAGGGAAAAGTAACAGAAGTATTAGTTCTTAATTCAGGTTCTGAGTATAATTCCATTCCGAAATTAGATGTTAAAGGTGATGGTATAGGATGTGTTATTGATCCAGTATTAAATAATGGAATTATACAATCTGTTAATGTAGTTCATAGTGGAATTGGATATACTTCTTCATCAACAGAAATAGAAGTAGTTCCTAATGGTAGTGAAGCTAAATTCTATTCTAACCCAAAAACTTGGACTATTAATACTTTTGAAAGATTACTACAAAATGATCAAATTACTGTGGATGATGGTGTTGTAAGTAACGCACTGAATTCAGATTATCAATTAGAATACTCTCATTTATATGCTCCTAGAAAATTAAGACAATCTACATATGTTAAAAAAGTTGTAGGTGATAAAGAAGTTTATGTTCCAGATTTATCCTTAGAAAATGATATAGAACAAGACTCTGAGACTCATTCTCCAATTCTTGGATGGTCATATGATGGATCTCCTATCTATGGTCCATATGGATATTCTACTAACTCTGGAGGTTCTTTAAAAGTAATTGAGTCTGGTTATTCTGTTGCTATAACATCACATAGACCTAATCCCCTTACATCTAGTGGAGAGCAAATATATCCAAACGGATTTTTTGTTGAAGATTATTCTTTCCAAACTGATAAGGATTTAGATGAGCATAATGGTAGATTCTGTAAAACACCAGAATATCCAGAAGGAGTTTATGCATATTTTGCTACTATTAATCCTGATGTCAAAGATTCTGAAGGATCTTTTAAGAATTATAGAAGACCTCAATTTCCTTATTTCATAGGTAATACATTTAAATATAAACCTATAGAATATAATTTTTCTCTTACTTCAAATCAAGATCATATAGATTTAAATAAAACAGATTTAGTTAGAAATACAATTCCTTATAATTTCTTATTTGATAATTCTAGTTATGAATTTTTAATAAATCCTAATGAAATAAATGAACAAAAAACATTTGTTACTGATGTTAGTTCTGGATCAGTAAAATCAGTTGGTGTTACTACTGGAGGATCTGGTTATAGATCTGGTGATTTTGTTCAATTTGACTTAGAAGGAAGTAATGAAACTAGAACAGCTAAAGGTAGAGTTTATTCTGTAGATGGTAAACGTATAAGTCAAATTAGTGTTGCTAATACAACTTTTTCTAACATAGAGTTTCTTCCTTCTAAAAATAGTAAAAGATATGTAGGTTATACTACTATTCCCCATAATCTTTATGAAAATGAATTTTTAACTATTACTGGATTAAGTACAAATGGATTAAGAAATAATAGAGTTCAAAATGTAGGTATAATAACACACACATTTAAATTGTTTGAAGAAGTATCTGGAATTTCTACTACTGGTATTGTTACTTTCTTTAATATATCTGGTGATGTAAATTCAGACACTATTAAAGAAAATGATATTTTAGGAATAGGAACTGAAAAAATTAAAGTTTTAAATCTTGATAAAGAATTATCTAGAATCAGAGTTATTAGACAATATGATTCTACAGTAGGATCTTCTCATACCGCAAATTCTCTTATTTCGCAAAAACCAAGATCCTTTATCTTTACACCTATTGAAGGAAGTCAAAATAGTAATTTTAGAATTAATAAAGAATTATATTTTAACCCTAAGGAATCTGTAGCTTTAGGTAATATTTCTGGTGTTGGTATCGGATCTACTTTATTCTTTTCAAATCCAGGAGCTGGTATTAGTGAAATCTTTATTCCTACAAAATCTATTTATTTTAAAAATCATGGATTAAAGTCTGGAGATTCATTAACTTATAGAACAAATCAAGGAACAGCCTTAGGAGTTTCTACTGATGGTACTATGGAATTCAGTCTTTCTAACGAACAGACTTTATATGCTGCTCCACTTTCAAAAGATTTAATAGGTATTGCTACTTCAAAGGTTGGTTTAGGTTCTACTGGAACATATGTAGGAATTAATAGTACTACAAACATTAGTACTTTGTATTTTACTGGAATAGGGACTGGAGTATACCACAGTTTTGAAACTAATTATACTAATGTTTTAGTAGGAAAAGCTGAAAGATCATTAGCAACTGTATCTACTGCTTCAACTCATGGAATATTTGCTAATGATATTATAACCTTAGAAGTACTTCCTGGAATTACTACTAGTATAAAAGTAGCATATAATGATTATAATAGAAGATTGATTGTAAATCCTAGATCATTTGTTGCAGGAGATGTTACTGTATCTACTAATAGTATATCTATTTCTAGACATGGGTATAAATCTGGACAAAAAGTTATTCATACAGCATCTACAACATCTGGGGGGTTAGTTAATAATGGAATTTATTATGTATATGTTGTAGATATAAATTCCATTAAATTGTGTAATGAATACTATCAATCAAGAAATTCAGCACCTCAAGTAATTGATATTACTAGTGCTTCTGCTGGAACTATTTCTCCTATAAATCCTAATATACAATTAGAAAGAGATCAGAAAATAGAATTTGATTTATCAGATTCTTCATTATCATTTACCAATAATGAAGTTTCATATAGTGCTTTTGATTTTAATCTTTATGATAATAATGAGTTAACTACTATGTTCTTTACATCAGGTAAAACTGATGATTTTAATATCAGTAAAAGTGGGAGAATTGGTATAGATGCAACTGCTACTCTCACTATTAAGAACGTAAAGGAAATAGGAAAAGATTTATATTATAATTTAACTCCTATAAATGAAGATCTTAATACTGATGTAAAGAAAGAAATTATTAGAGATACTGATAACAATGATAATTCTAATAGTTTATCTTGGGTTGTTAATCCTTTATGCGGAACTCATAATGTTGTAGGAGTAGGAACTACTACATTTTCATTATCTACCCAAGGATCTCCCGAAAAATTAGAATATTTATCATCTGATGGTGATATGACATATTATACAAGTTCTTTACATGCTTATGGTTCTATTAGATCTATATCTTTACAATCACAAGGAGATGGGTATAAAACTTTACCTGGTATTAATACTGTTCGTAGTAAGTTTGGTAGTGGAGCTATTTTAAAATCAAAAAGTGACACAATAGGTAGAATATCAGATGTAGATATTAGAAATATTGGTTTTGATTATTCTGCAGATAAAACTTTAAGACCTCAAGCTCAACTTCCTCAATTTGTAGAAGTTGATGCTCTTACTTCTATTAGTAAAATAGGAATTACTTCAGTAGGTAAAAATTATTTAAATTCTCCTGGATTAATAGTTTTGGATGGATTAACTAAGAAAGTAGTTAGTGATATAGATTTGGACTATGAAATAGGAGATTCTTTTGTTAAGATTTTGAATAATAGTAAAGATTTAAATAATGTTACTCCTATAATTATTCCTACTAGTAATTCTAATGGAATTACAATTAATAATTTAGATTATAATGAAGGAACTCAAGACGTAACAGTAACTATTGGAGCTAGTTTTAGTGATGCTGCTGATTATCCATTCGAAGTGGGTAAGAAGGTTATGATAGAAGGTGTAAGTGTTGGAGTGGGAAGTACTGGGAAGGGGTATAATAGTGAGAATTTTGAATATAAATTATTCGAAATTAAGGCAACAGATCCTAATATAGGAGGAACTCTTGGAACTGTTAGATATGGTTTAAGTGATGTTATTCCATCAGGATCTATTCCTGGAACTTTTGAATCCGCTTTTTCTTCAGGTAAGATTATTCCAGAAGAATATTTTCCAATTTTTGATATTGAGTTAGAAAAGAATAAATTTGAAATAGGTGAAACCTTAATTAGCGGAAGTAAGAAAGGTACTTTACAATCTATTAATAAAACAAGTGGAATTCTTAAAGTATCTTCTCCACATACCTTCTTATCTAAAGAATCTATAATAGGAGATACTTCAAAGACAAAAGGTGTTATTGTTGATTCATCTTCTTATAATTCTTTCTATAATGTAGATTCTTCTTCAATAGTTAATGAAGGATGGAAATCTAATTCAGGATTCTTAAACAATGATCAACAAAGACTTTTCGACAGCGATTATTATCAATATTTCTCATATTCTCTTCAATCTGAAGTACAGTATGAAAAGTGGAAAGAAGCTGTTTCTTCTCTAAACCATACAGCAGGATTTAAGAAATTTAGCGATTTAACTGTAAGAAGTGAATCTTATTCTGGAATAGGTACAGAACAAAATGAAACTAAATTTGAAGTTATAACAGATTTAATTTCTATAATGGATATGAATACTGTATTTGATTTTGATTTAGCAAGAGAAAAAACTTTAACTATTGGTTCAAATACAATCTCTGATGAAATAGTTTTTGACTCTAGAATTTTGCAAGATTATAATGAGTCTATTGGTAATAGAGTATTGACAGTTGATGATATAAGTGGAGATTTTAATAATAATGCTAGAACAGATGCATTTATGTCTGTTGATAGTTTTACATTAGCAAGTGTAAGATATAGAAAATATCTTACTTTTATTAGAGATAAGAGATATACTAAAGAAAGACAGGTTCTATTAGTTTCTGCTCTTCATGATGATAGTGGTAATATCTTCTTAAACCAGTATGGTAGAGTTGAGACCAACACTGACCTTGGTGAATTTGGTGGGGATTTGGGTTCTTATGACATGGACATAGCTGGTGATGATGGAAGACTTTTATTCTATCCTAAGAAATTTAAGTATAATAATTATGATGTTTCTAATATAGCTTTTAATATTTCTGATAGTGTTGCTGGAGTAGGTTCTACTGGATTGGGTGGTATTGTTAATATTACAAGTAGTACTACAACCATACCTTTAGGAATCACAACACAACATAGTATTGTATCTTTTGCTACCACTTATAGAGGATCTAAGATCCTAGTTGCATATGCTGCTAGTGATTCATCCTACTGGGAACATGATGAGATAACATTGATTCATGATGGAACTAATGTAGATATGATTGAGTATGGACAATTATCTACAGGTATTGTTGGTAGTGCTTCTGGTGAACCAGGACTTGGAACATATAGTGCTTATATTGCTGGTTCTAGGGTTCATTTAGATCTTCATCCTACAGTATCTACTGCAAGTACATATGTTGCTAATACTGTACATGTTGACTTTGGAAATGCTTCATCTGCTGGAGTTGGTACTACATCATTAAATACTGCTAATTTAGATTCTAGATATACTTCTATATCTTCTAGTGGTTCTCCATCTGCTACTACAGTAGCACAGTATGAAACTGAAACATTTAATGGTGCTTATTATGTCGTATGTGTAGAAGATACTACCAATAGTCATTATCAAATATCTGAAGTTATAGTAGTGGATGATGGCACTACTTCTTATATAACAGAATATGCTATAAACCAAACTGTAACTAATCTTGGTGATTTTGGTGCTGCTATTTCTGGGGATTATACTACTCTAACATTTACTCCTATAGCAAGTGCTAATGTTCAAGTTAGAGTATTCCAAGCTGCTTTGAGATTGGTTGATGAGGCAAATGAGAATAATGAGATAGATTTAACTAATGCTACCATTGATACTGGATTTGGTGCTTATACTGCTACTGAGACTGATGTTAAGAGAGCATTTGAACTTAAGCATAGACAACTTCCAATCTTTAAGAGAGACTTTGTTGGAAGTGCTACTACTACAGTTAATTTGACTGAAGACACTATTACTTTACCTGATCATTATTTTGTTACTGGGGAGGAGTTATCTTACAGATATACTGGAACTGGTACTACTTCTGCTATTGAAATTGAATCACAAGCTATAACTGGATATGGCACTACAGATAAATTACCTTCTACTGTATATGCAGTTAAGGTTGATGATACTTCTATTAGACTTGCAACTTCTGCAGAGAATGCATTAAAGACTACTCCTACTTATTTGGATATTACTGCTGTGGGTGTTGGAACTTCTCATTCCTTTACTTCTAAGAAGCAAAACTCAAGATGTATATTGAGTATTGATAATATAGTCCAATCACCAATAGTTGCTACTGCTGTAACTACTACTATTACTGCTGATGTATCTGCTACTACAGATAAGATTAAAATATCAGGAATAACATCTATTACTGGTGGTGATATGTTGAAAATTGGTGATGAGATTATGAAGGTTGATTCTGTTGGATTAGGTGCTACTAACGTTTTATTAGTTACTAGACCTTGGATGGGTACACAATCAACATTGCATAGTGATGGTACTTTAATTACTAAGGTGGAAGGAGCATATAATATTGTAGACAGCACTGTTAACTTCTTTACTGCTCCTGTTGGATTGACACCATTATCTACTACTACTAATGAACCAGATGAAAGGGATTGGGTTGGTATTGCTACTCATTCATCCTTTAATGGAAGATCCTTTATGAGATCTGGTATTACTGGTAGTTCTGATGAACCTTATGCTGGTAACTATATCTTTGATGATATTTCTGCTAACTTTACTGGATTGACAACTGAGTTTACTCTTAAATCTGATGGAAGTGATATAGCAGGATTCTCTACTAACAATGCTCTAGTATTAGTAAATCAGGTAACTCAAGGACCTCAAAGATATACTGGTACTGTTCATGTTCCTGGAGATTATACACTTATAGAAAATGTAGGAATTACTAGTATTCAGTTTACAGGATCTATAGCATCAGTTACTTCTGATCCTAATAGTTCCAATGTTCCTTTAGGTGGTGTTATTGTTTCTGTTGGGTCTACAGAAGGTTTGGGGTATCAACCATTAGTTGCTGCAGGTGGTACTGTTGTTATTTCTGGATTGGGTACTATTAGTTCTGTAAGTATAGGAAATAGTGGTTCTGGTTATAGATCTGGTATTCAAACTGTAGTTAATGTAGGAGTTCAAACTTTAAGTACAGGAGCTCCTAATATTGAATTTATTGGTACTGCTGCTATAAGTGGTGGTAATATTGTAAGTATTGCTATTACCAATCCTGGTACTGGTTATACATCAACTAATCCCCCAACAGTTGTTATAGATGAACCATTATCTTATGATAATATGCCTTTATTCTATTCTTCAAATCAATCTGGAGTAGGATCAGAAGCAAGAGCAAATATAGTTGTTGGATTGGGTGGTAGTGTAATTGATTTTGAAATTACTAATCAAGGATATGGTTATGGAGAAACTCAAAAATTAACTATTGGTGTTGGTGGTGCTGTAGGTATTCCAACTGCAGGTGCTGCAGAATTTAGAGAATTCCAACTTACAGTCAATGAAACTGTAAGTGATAGTTTTGTTGGATGGACAGTTGGAGATTTCCAAGTTCTAGATCCTTTAGATAATTTATTTAATGGAAAGGCAACTTCCTTTGCGTTAAATTTAAATGGTATACAACAGACTATTCAATCTAAACCAGGATCAAATATAGATGTTGAGGTTGCATTATTAGTATTCATTAACGATATTCTTCAAGTTCCTGATGTAGGATATACCTTTAAAGGTGGTAGTTATATTACATTTAAAGAAGCTCCTAAAAATGGTGATACTTCTAAGATTCTTTTCTATAGAGGAACTGGATCTGTAGACGTTTCTAATGTTGATATATTAGAAACAATTAAGAAGGGTGATACTGTTAAACTTTATGATCAACATGCTAATTTAGAAGAGAATTCTAGAACAGTAACTACTATAAATTCTTCTGATAGTGTAGATACTAACATCTATACTGGTCCTGGTATTACTACTAATGAAAGTTTCCAAAGATCTATTAATTGGTCTAGACAAACTGAAGATACATTTATAGATGGGCAAGCAGTTACTAAAGATAGACCTCATTATGAACCATTAATTTATCCTAATACTAATATTATACAATCTGTTGGTGTAGGATCTACTGTAATATTTGTTTCTAATATTAGAACATTCTTCGATAGTTCTAAAGAGAATTATAATAACCAAACTGATATTAGAATTATTTCTCAAGATAGTTTAGTTGGTGCATCTGCTACTGCATTTGTCTCTGCTGCTGGAACTGTAACTTCATTTGATATTACAAATCCTGGTGTTGGATATACAATAGCACCTACAGTATCTATTACTACTCCTATAGGACTAACCACATCTCAAGGTGCTAGAGCAACTGCTACTATAAGTGGAGTTGGAACTGTAAATGCTATTACGGTTTCTTATGGAGGAACTAATACTGGATTTGCTTATACTAATACTGCTGCTCCAGCAGTTCTTATAGGAGAACCCAAATCAATAACTTCAATAGAAACTATTAATGATGTATCTTTATCTGGTGATTTTGGAATTATATCTGGTATTTCTACAACATCTGTTGGAGTAGCATCTACTGGTATTGTCTTTGATTTACTTCTTCCAAAAGAATCATTATTTAGAGATGCTTCTATTGTGGGAAGTGCATTAACTGTAAGTGGAATTTCAACTGGATATTATTTTACAGTCTTTAATTCTAATGTGGGTGCTTCAGTAACTTCTCTATATCAAGATGGAACAGTGGTTGGAATAGGAACTTCTTTCTTAGATAATGTCTATGAAGTTGCTCAAGTTTCTATTGCTCAAACTATGGGTATAGGAATTGGATTGACTTATGTAGCACAAGTCACAGTCAGTGTTCAAGATTATAATGGATTAACTGGACTTGGATATAGTGAGTTCTTTGGTGAATATAGTTGGGGAAGAATACAAACTTCTCCAAGAGGAAAGGCAAGAACATTTACCTCTTATGCAGGTAATAGTGATGGATTATCAGGAATAACAACTTCTCCTATAGTAGAAAGGGTTAATCCATTAAGATACTTAAATTATAATTCATAAATAACTAAAAAATCGCAAAATGTCTGCCATTATAACTGATCAATTAAGAATATTGAATGCGAAGAATTTCGTCTCTGCTGCAACTTCTTCAATAAATTCATATTATTCTTTTGTTGGTTTACCTAATGCTACTAATTATTCTTCAACCTGGGAGTCTAATCCACCAGCTCCTAAAGATAGTTTTGAACAAGAAGATGATTATTGGGATACCATGATCGCATTAAAGAAGATTAGTACTTCTGATGTACGTAGAATGGTTAATAAAAATACTTGGACATCAGGTATAACTTATGATATGTATAGAAGTGATATTAGTAGAACAAATACAGCAAAACCATCAGGATCAACTAATCTATATTCTGCAAAATATTATGTAGTAAATGAAGATTATAAAGTTTATATTTGTCTTCAAAATGGAACAGATCCAGAAAATACTTCAGGTAGACCTTCTCTAGATCAACCTACATTTACTGATCTAGAACCTAAAGCAGCAGGTGATAGTGGAGATGGGTATATTTGGAAATATCTTTATACTATAAAACCAAGTGATATAGCAAAATTTGATTCTACTAATTTTATTCCTGTTCCTACAGATTGGGAAACTGGTACAGATAATTCTTCAGTTAGAGATAATGCATCTAGTAGTGGACAATTAAAAATTATTACTATTATTAATAGAGGTGCTGGTATAGGTACTGCTAATAGAACATATACTGGAGTACCTGTAAGTGGGGATGGTTCTGGTGCTGAAGCAACTATAGTTATTAATAATGATGCTAAAGTAGAGTCTGTTAATGTCTCTAAAGGTGGATCTGGATATACTTATGGAACTTTAGATTTAGTGGAAGGGGGAGTTCCTACTGGAACTACTGTTCCAATATTTAATGTAATTATGCCTCCTCAAGGTGGTCATGGAGCAGATATTTATAGGGAATTGGGTGCAAGTAATGTTTTAATATATTCTAAAATTGAAAATGATTCTTCAAATCCAGATTTCATTACAGGAAATCAAATTGCTAGAATTGGAATAATAGAAAATCCTCAAGCATATAATTCTAGTTCAAATTTAGAATTATCTAAAGCTAGTTCTCTTCATGCATTAAAGTTAATTGGAGCAGGATATACTACTGCTACTTTTAATTTAGATGGTCAAGTAACTCAAACTGTAGGTGTAGGATCTACAGCAGTGGGTAGAGTAGTTTCTTATGATCAAACAACTGGTGTATTGAAATATTGGCAAGATAAAAGTTTAGTTGGATTTAATACTGATGGGTCTTTAAAAACTGATCCTACTTATGGATACTCTTTACATGCATTTACTGCAACTCCTACTAGTGGAGGATCTGTTAATATTGCTAGTAATGAGGGTACTCTAGGAATAGATACTAACTTTGGTACTTCGGGAACTCCTGGTATAAGTACTGTAATAAATAATAGAACATATTACCTTGGACAAAGTTTTACTCAAGGAGTAGCTTCCCCAGAAGTAGAGAAATACTCTGGAAATATAATATATGTTGATAACAGACCTTCTATTACTAGGTCTGCTAATCAAAGAGAAGATATTAAAGTCATTTTGCAATTCTAAAGAATCATGCCACAGGAAACAAATTTAAATGTCGCTCCTTATTTTGACGACTTTAATGCAAAGGACAAATATTATAAAACATTATTTAAACCTGGATTTCCTGTTCAAGCTAGGGAATTAACAGGATTACAATCAAATCTTCAAGATCAGATTGAAAAATTTGGAAGTCATGTTTTTCAGGAAGGAAGTTCTGTAACTGGTGGTGGAGTTAAATTTTCTAACGCCTATGAGTCTATTAAGGTACAATCATCTAATAAAGGATTTAATATTCGAGATTATCTTTTTAATTTAACTGATAAAATTTTAGTTGGAAGTGAATCTGGAATAAAACTCCAAGTTAAAGGATATATGGCAGAGAGATACTCTGACAATTCTTATGTTTTATTTGTAAATTATTTAAATAGTGGATCTGATAATAATGAAAGATGTTTACCTGGTGAGTCTTTACTTTTAGATGGAGATGCTTTTACTACTAATAGTGGTTTACTTTTCCAAACAGGAGAATCTGTTGCTCAATTGATGACTGGAGTATGCACTTTTATAGGATGTGCTGCTGTTTTATCTGAAGGTATATATTTTGCACGTGGTTATTTTATAGAAGTTAAAAAGCAAACTACAGTATTAAGTCCTTTTGTTAATAACGTTAGTGCTAAAGTAGGACTTAAAGTTGTTGAAACTATTATTAATTCTGATATCGATAAATCTTTAACAGATAATGCTGCTGGATATAGTAATTATACTGCACCTGGAGCTGATAGATTATCAATAGAATTAAAATTAGAGACAGTTGGTATTAATGATCAAGGTACTCCTAATTTTATAGAGTTATTGGAAGTAGTAAATGGTACAGTTGCTTCTACTCAGGATAAATCTCAGTATAATGATCTAAGTAAGGAATTTGCTAGAAGGACATTTGATGAATCAGGAAATTATTATGTTACCCCCTTTACTCTTACTCCTAGAAATACATTAAATAATTTTGAAGGAAATAATGGAATCTTTAATCAAGATCAAAAAACTTATAATAATAATGATCCAAGTGAAGATTTGGGAACTTATAAGTTTTCTCCAGGAAAAGCATATATTGAAGGGTATGAAGTAGAAACTATAGTACCTTCTTTTTTAGATTTTGAAAAACCAAGAACTACAAAACTTTTAGAAAACCAAAGTATCAATTATGTTACAGGACCAACTTTTACTTTAAATAGAGTTTCTGGTTCACCTAATATTGGAGTAGGTACAGATTATACAGTTAGTTTAAGAGATCAAAGAGTAGGTGCTGCAGGAACTACTGCTGCAGGAAAAGAAATTGGATTAGCAAGAGTATATGATTTTGCTCTAGAATCTGGTTCTTATGATGCTGCAAATGCCAATATTAATGAGTGGGATATAGCTTTATATGATATTCAGACATATACAGATATTGCTTTAAATACTCCAACAACTTTATCTGTTCCAACTCATATTAAAGGTAAATCTAGTGGAGCTACTGGATATTTGAGAAATGCAGTAACTAGTTCAACATCAGTTACTGCATATAATACTAAAGGAACATTTATTACTGGTGAACAATTTATTTTTAATGGAGTAGAAAGTGGAAATATTGCTGCGGGAGCAACTGCATATAGTACTAGTGATATTAAATCTATCAATGGTACAGTAAGTACAGCAAGTACTTTTAATGCAGATGTAAAGCAAAGCAGTTTATTCTCTTTTGGAGAAGTTAATGTTAGTGCAGCTACTACTTCAGGAGCATATCTAGGAATTTCAACTGTAACTAGTACTGATCCTACTAAGTTTTTTATAGGAATTGCTACTGTTGGTAACATAGTAGAATATACAAATTCTGGATTAAATACTACTTCTTATGCAAGAGTTGAAAGTGTTTCTCAACATTCTCTAACTATTTCTGGTGTAACTACTGTTACTGGTATATGTGAAGGTGGATTGCCTAGCACTTCAATTAATCCTTCAAATTTAAAAATACTTACTTCTCAATTCCAATCTTCTACAGATAATACACTATTTACTGCTTTACCTAAGCAAAATATTTCTAATGTAGATTTAACTGATTCTTCTATAACTATAAGAAAGCAATTTGATGTAACTATTAGTAGTAATTCTACAGGAGCAGTTAGTAGTGGAAGTGCATCAGAAACATTTTTACCTTATGATGAAGAAAGATATGTTTTAATTAGAACAGACGGTACAACAGAATCACTTTCTACTGATAAAATTAATTTTAATACTGGTTCTACTACCGTAACTATTAATGGATTGGGTGGAGATAGTCCAGCTAAATTAATAGCTACTTTAAGAAAGATAAATGTAAAGGAAAAAGTTAAAGAAAAGCAAAAAATAAATGTATTAACTATTTCAAATTCTACAGATGTTTCTTCTGGAATAGGAACTACTACTTTAAATGATGGTCTTACTTATGGTACTGTATATGGAACTCGAGTTCAGGATGAAGATATATCTTTAAATGTTCCAGATGTAACAAAAATTTATGCAGTAATAGAATCTAATAATGCTAGTGATCCTGTTTTCCCTAGATTATTATTACGTTCTATTAATAGTGCTACAGCAAAAACTGGTGATATTTTAATAGGTGAAACATTTATTGGAAAGACCAGTAATGCTAAAGGAATATATGTAAGTAAGCATGATGATTCAACTATTAATTATGTTTCATTAAATGATTATACTTTCCAAGCAAATGAAATTATTTCTTTTGAAGATTCTACTATAGAAGCAACAGTTTCTTCTTCTACTTTAGGGTCTAATAATATAACAGAAGAGTTTACGTATGATAATGGTCAAAGAAGTACCATTTATGATTATTCAAGAATGGTAAGAAAATCTAGTTATAGTCCACCATCCAAAAGAATATCTATAATATTTGAATCTGCTTACTTTACTTCATCAGATACAGGAGATATTACTACTGTTAATTCATATAATAATTTTATATATAAAGATTTACCTACAATAGATCAAAATAATGTAAGTGATATATTGGATATTAGACCAAGAGTATCAGATTTTTCAGGAACTACTTATTCACCATTTGAATTTTTAGGAAGAACATTTACTGCTTCTGGTAATTCTGCTACTAATATTCTAGCATCAGATGAGTCTATATTATTAGATTATTCTTTCTATCTACCTAGACTTGATAAAATTTATTTAAACAAAAATGGAACATTCCAGTTAGTTAATGGAATTCCTGCAGAGACTCCAATATGGCCAAATGCTGTTGATGGTGCTCTAGAAGTTGCTTCTGTTTCTTTACCTGCTTATCTTTATAACGTTAGTGATGTTAATATCAATTTAGCAAATTACAAAAGATATCAGATGAGTGATATCAATAGATTAGAAAAAAGAATTGAAAGTTTAGAATTCTATACTTCTCTCTCTTTATTAGAGAAAGATACATTGAATATGCAAATTACAGATACTGATGGATTGAATAGGTTTAAATCTGGATTTTTTGTTGATGATTTTTCTAATACAGATAATCAACTTAAGAAAACTACTGTAAAAAATAGTATTGATTATAGGAATGGAGAACTTAGACCATCACCTTATACTACAGAACTTGATTTAAAAGTAGATACTAATAGTTTTAATGGTATCAGAAAGACTGGTAGAGTTTTAACTTTAGATTATGTTAACGTACCTTTTGTAAGACAACCTTTTGCTACAAAAACTGAGAGTGTAACACCTTTCCTTATCAACTACTATGGTGGATCTATTACACTAACTCCAGAATCTGATGTGTGGGTAGATCAAGTTGTTTTAGATGCTAAGTTAGAAGATTTAGATACATTTACAGAAAGCAGTGAACAAGTAGCAGCTGGTGGATGGGACCCTGATACAGGATATAGTCCTGTAGTTTGGGGTGGATGGACTACTACATGGACAGGTGGTGGTGGAACAACTCAGATTGGTACAGATAGTAGTACTCATTGGGGAGGATGGAGTGATAATGGAAATGGATATAGATCAAGAGAGAAATTTAGAACTGTTACTACAACATTTAGAAGGGAAGCTACAACTATTAATGAAGAAAGAAAGGCTACTAGATCTATAGAGAGAGAAACTTTTAGTACTATTAATGAAGGTCCAAAAGTACTTAATACTAATATAGTTCCTTATATGAGATCTAGAAATTTAGATTTCTCTTGTAAGGGGTTGAAGCCTACTACTAGTGTATTTGGTTTCTTTGATGGAGAAAATGTTAATAAGTTTATAGTTCCAAAACTTATTGAAATTTCTATGGTTACTGGAACGTTCCAAGTAGGTGAAACTGTTATTGGAACTACTTCTGAAGGAAAAGAATTGATTAGATTTAGAGTTGCAGTATCTAATCATAAAATGGGTCCATATGATGATCCTGGTATTGTATATAATACAAATCCTTATTATTCATCTACTCCACTTAGAAGAGGAGCTGTTTTAGTTGATAGTATATTACCTACATCAGCAGATGATGGTGTATCATCAGAAACTCTTTTAGTTCCTGCAGAATATTCTTCTACTTCTAATATTTTAAATGTAGATACATTAAGTTTATCTGATAAATCAGAAAATACTTATCATGGATATGTAGAAAAGGGTCTTAAATTAGTTGGACAAACTTCTAGTGCTCAAGCAACTATTAGCAACCTTCATTTAAAAACTGATACTTTAGGGTCAGTAAGAGGATCTTTCTTCATACCTAATCCTAATGATATAACTACACCTAAATTTGAATGTGGTAAAAAGGTCTTTAGACTTACAAGTAGTAGTACTAATAGTCAATCTGTTCAAAATGTAGGTACTGATGCTTCTCAAGTATTTGATGCTTCAGGTAGTATTGAAACTGTTCAATCTACTATTATTAGTGTTAGAAATATTCATACTCATACTCAAATACAGACTGAGACTAGAAGTAGTACTAGTGGTGGTGGAGGTACTTATACTACAACTGATACTCAAAAGATAGGTTCAGATGATCAACACTATACAGTTGATCCGATTGAACCCATCGTTCCAGTGAGACAGGATCAGTGGTGGCAGGAAGTTTATACAGCTCCTGGTGTATTAGCACAAATAACAACAGATGATCAAGGAAATACAAATATTGAGTATGCTAATGAGTATGGTAAGGAAACTGACCCAGTTAAAGATCCTGGAGTAGTAGAAAGGCAAAATCTTACTGTATATGATAATTATTCAGATTTTGAAGCAGCAAGAGTAGAGGCTGGCAGCCTCATGACAAATGTGAATGAAGATACTAATACTGGAACTGGTAGGATAGTAGCATTTGTAGAACCAGCAGAATTAAGTCCTATTGAGCAAGCATATGTAAATGTTTTAGGTAGAGGACCTGATGCTGGTGGAGCAGCATACTGGGCAGGTGAGATGCCATCAGGTGCTAGTGATGCTGAGATTCTGGATATAATGACAACTCACTTGGAAGCTTCTTCAGAAGGAACTGCAAAAGCAGAGGCAGGAGATGATTGGCAAGGTGTTAATGCTCATTTTGAAGGTAAGGATCATCCTTCCTTTAAAGATGGACCTTTATGTGCTAATAAAACAGACCCTCTTGCTCAAACTTTCTTTGTAGATAATCAGGTTGGTGTTTGTATTACTAGAGTAGATTTGTTTATGGCAACTAAAGATGAATCTTTGCCATTAATAGTTCAGTTAAGAACAGTGAAACTTGGATTACCAACAGATGAGGTTATTCCTTTTGGTGAAGTTATATTAGAACCAGAAAATGTTGCTGTATCTGATAATGCTTCCGTAGTTACACCTGTTTTATTCCCTGGACCAGTTTACTTATCTCCAGGTCAAACTTATGCTGTAGTTCTTCTTTCAGTAAGTTCTAACTACAGTACTTGGATATCTAGAGTAGGAGAAGTAGAAATTAATACAGTAAATGCTGCTGAGTCTGAGCAAATGCTTATATCTTCTCAGCCTACATTAGGTTCTTTATTCAAATCTCAGAATGGAGAAACTTGGAATCCAAGTCAGTGGGAAGATCTTAAGTTTACTCTTTATAGAGCTAATTTTGCACCAAATCAAGGAAATGTTAATTTTACAAATCCAAGTCTATTCAGTTACTCAGATGATATTAATGCCTTACGTAAAGATTCATTAGAAATCTCTTCCAATAAAGTAAGGATAGGATTTAATACTACTATATCTGATACTGCAATAACTGTTGGAAACATAGTTTCTCAGTTAGGTAGCAATGCTACAGGAAATTATGTAGGTTCAGCTGGAACAGCAAGTGGAAATTTAACTATCACAAATGCTGGTGTAGGATATACTCCTTCTTCTGGTAGTGAAACATATAATCATGTTCCTATGGTTACTCAGACAGGTAATGGAAGAAATGGAACATTGAATATGACCATAACCAATGGAGTAGCAGTTGCTGCAACTGTAGTTAATGGTGGTAGTGGATATTCAGTAGGTGATGTTGTTGGGGTATCTACTGTTGGATTAACTTCTCTAGGAAAGGATATTAAATTCTCTATTGCTAATATTGGTGGAGTTAATGAATATATTCTTGATAATGTTCAAGGTGATTTTGTAACTGGTGTAGGTAAAACAATTCAATATACAGCAGGTGCTGCTGCTACGGATCTTAATGGTCAAGCAGGAGGAAATGTTTGGTTATCAGGATCTCCTGTAACATCTACTGATGGACTTCATATTAAGGTTAATCAGAAAAATCATGGTATGCATACTACCCAAGATGTAGTTACATTTACAGATGTACAATCTGATGTTACTCCTACTAAGTTAACAGTAGATTATGATTCTACATCTACAGGGTCTATTGTACTTGACGATGCCTCTGACTTTACTGAATTTGAAAATGTAGGTGTTGGTTCTACTAACTTAGGATATATTAAAGTTGGTAGTGAGATTCTTTCTTATAGTGGAGTAACTAATAACACTTTAAGTGGAGTTAGTAGAGGAGTTGATTCTACTCAAACATTATCTCATAGTAGTGGAGATTATGCTCATAAGTATGAATTAAATGGTGTATCCTTAAGAAGAATTAATACTGATCACAATCTTTCAAGTGCAACTGTTTCTAATCCTCAGGGATTAGATTATTATAATGTTAAGATTGATACTTCTACTAATGGAATTGATAGATCAGTAGGAACAAGTTTACCAATTCTTCACTTTAATCAGACTAAATCTACTGGCGGTGAAGGTGTTTATGCTACAGATAATATACCATTTGAAATTTTAACTCCTATTGTTCAAAATATTACACCTACTGGTACTAATATTTCTGGTCAAATAAGAACTATTACTGGATCTAGTATTGATGGTTCTGAAGTTCCTTATCAGGATAAGGGATTTGAGGACATTAGTTTAATTACTGATAACTACATGTCTAGTCCTAGAATGATTGCTTCTAGAATTAATGAGACTACTTCATTACCTAATTTACCAAATAACAAATCATTTACTTTAAACTTATCTTTGGGAACTAATACTCCTGCAATTTCTCCAATAGTTGATTTGGATAGAGTTGCAATGATATTTACTTCTAATAGGATTAATAATCCAGTTACTAATTGGATTACTGATAATAGAGTTAATACATTAAAAGATGATCCTAATGCTTTTGTATATGCATCCCAACCAGTTGGTTTGGAGAATGGTGCAACATCTATTAAGATTCATTTAGAAGCTCATATTAATATTACTAGTGATATTAGAGCATTCTATGCATTAATGGAAGATCCAAATGATGAATTAGTTTATCAGCCATTCCCTGGATATGATAATTTATTATCTACAGGACAGGTTGTAGATCCAGCAAAGAATAGTGGACTTCCTGATAAATTAAAAGCTAAGACAGATGTTATAGCATATACATCAAATCAAGTGGTATGGAATGATTATGAGTGGACAATTGATAACCTTCCTACTTTCAAATACTTTAGTATTAAACTTGTAGGAACTGGTACTAATCAGGCACAACCACCTAGAATGAAAAATTTAAGAGTGCTGGCTCTTGCATAATATGAAACACTCACATGTAGAAGGTCATACTGATTTGATTCGTGATAATAGCACAGGTGCTATTTTAAATAATGATTCAAGTCAGTATAATCAATATCTTTCACAACGTGCTAAAAGAAAGCAAGGAACTGAAAGAATAGATAATATGGAAAATGATTTGAAAGATTTAAAGGATGATATAAATGAAATCAAAACTTTACTAAAAGCACTATCTAATGGCTAAAAACACTCTTACTTTTGACCCCAGTTCAGGTGTAGCCTATGGTGTCAATCTCACCATTAATACAGGAGCAGATTTAGATGCTGACTATACTGTAGTTGGTACTTCTGGTACTGCTTTTGATTTTACTGGATATAGTGGTTCTGCTCAACTTGCCAAAAGTGTAGCAATTGGATCATCTCAACATGCAATAAAAACCTTTGAAGTTGGATTTACTAGTGCTAAAGGGGGAGAATTTAGATTATCATTAGGTTCTACTTCTACTAGAACTCTATCAGAAGGTAGATATGTATATGATGTTTTAATAGGTTCTGGTTCATCAGTTTATAGGATAGTATCTGGAGATGTGCTAGTTATAGCAGGTATCTCTTCTGCTCCTTCATAAATAACATTATACTAGTAAAGTAGATAAATGGCGCAACCAAGCACACGTGGGGAATTAATAGATTACTGTAAAAGGCAGTTAGGTGCTCCTGTGCTCGAAATTAATGTAGCAGATGAACAGATAGAAGATATTATAGATGATGCAGTCCAGTTCTTTCAAGAAAGACATTTTGATGGTGTATATCAAAGTTATAGAAAATATGCACTAACTCAAGAAGATATTGATAGGGGAAAAGGAAATGCAGGTATAACAACTGCTACAGTAGATACAACAGTTGGAGTTACTACTCAGTTTAGTTTTACTGAGAATAGTAATTTTCTTCCAATTCCTCCAGATGTTATTGGAGTTACTAAAATATTTCATTATGATGGAAGTAATACTATCACTAATAATATGTTTAGTGTGAAGTATCAGTTATTCTTGAATGATATTTATTATTGGGGTACTACTGAACTTCTTTCATATGCTATGGTTAAGACCTATTTGGAAGATATTAATTTCCTATTAACAACAGAGAAACAAATTAGATTTAATAAGAGACAGGATAGATTATATCTGGATATAGATTGGGGTTCTGTATCAGTAGGAGATTATTTAATCATAGATTGCTTTACTTTATTAGATCCATCATCTTATACTAGAGTTTGGAATGATTCATTCTTAAAACCATATGCTACTGCTCTTATCAAAAGGCAGTGGGGACAAAATATGTCCAAGTTCCAAGGAGTTAAATTGCCTGGTGGAATAGAGTTGAATGGTATGGAAATGTATGAACAAGCAGAAAAGGAATTAGAGAGAATTAGAGAGAATATGTCCAATACATATGAACTTCCTCCTCTTGATATGATAGGCTAATGGCATTAAATCCTTATTTCCTACAAGGGTCTTCTACAGAGCAGAATCTAGTCCAAAGCTTAATCAATGAACAGATTAAGATGTATGGGGTGGATGTCTATTATATCCCTAGAAGATACATGACTAAGACTACTGTAATACAGGAAGTCATAGAGTCTAAGTTTGAGGAAGCAATTCCACTAGAGGCATATGTAGATACCTTTGATGGTTATGAGGGACAAGGTTCTCTTCTATCAAAGTTTGGTGTTCAAGCACTTGATGATCTAACTCTTATTATCTCAAGAGATAGGTTTGAGAATTATATTACGCCACTTATTAAGAATATACCAAATATAGAATTAGCAACCAGACCAAAGGAAGGAGATTTAATATACTTCCCATTAGGAGATAGATTATTTGAAATTAAATTTGTAGAGCATGAGAAACCATTCTATCAGTTAAAGAAGAATTACGTTTATGAACTCAGATGTGAGCTTTACAGATATGAAGATGCTGTTGTTGATACTGGAGTGGGTGATATTGATGATAACCTAGAGAAAGCAGGTTACATTGAAACACTTACTCTAGTATCCTCAGGAACCACTGCAGTTCTTACTGCAGGAATAGTAAATGGTGCATTAAGTAAAGTTACTATTTCCAATACAGGAAATGAATATACTAGTCTTCCAAGAGTTGCTATTTCATCTGCTCCTTCTGCAGGTTTAACTGCTGTAGGTATAGCATCTATGAGAGATGATATAGTAGATTATGATGGAGAGAAATCTTATAGGATACGTAGGATTGATCTTATTAATCCAGGTTATGGATATACAGTAGGTCAAGAACCAGAGATCTATACAGTTGGTGGTGGAGGTGCAGGATTTGCTGCTACTGCCACTGTATCTGATGGATCTATTGGAATAGTCACAATTACTTCTGGAGGTACTGGATACTCTACAGTCCCATTAATATCCTTTACAGCAGCACCTGAAGGGGGTACAACAGCATCTGCTTTAGCATACATAAACAGTGTAGGTATTGTTACTCAGATTGGTATTACTGATGCTGGATCTGGATATACCACCCCTCCAACTATTACAGTCACTGCACCTTACATGGGTGGTTCTGGTAACTATGTCTTTAATGAGGTAGTAACTGGTGCTGCTACTAGTTCTACTGGTAGAGTTAAGTCTTGGGATGCTTCCACTATGGAACTCAAGATTTCTATTATCAGTGGAGCATTTAATGATGGTGAGGTTATTACAGGTGGTACATCTGGTGCTGAGTATGAATACCAGAAGGTTTCTGAGTCTAATACAGATGATGGATTTGCTGAAAATACTTCAATTGAAAGTGCAGCAGATGATATTATAGACTTTACAGAAACTAACCCATTTGGGATGCCCTAAATAATACACTAGGATTGTAACAATGTTTGAGTATTTCTATCATGAGATAATGAGAAGGACCATTATTTCCTTTGGTTCTATCTTTAATAACGTTAATATACAGCATACTAATAG